>ENA-OPSH01000138-OPSH01000138.1-human-gut-metagenome-genome-assembly--contig:-NODE-138-length-46238-cov-5.062447_pt1 | contig 46238 bp, 40 predicted proteins | sample MGYA00241802_ERZ501895 | MGnify/ENA primary metagenome ERZ501895 (study PRJEB25962, sample SAMEA2042304) | human gut metagenome | biome: human gut; feature: human-associated habitat; material: faeces...
ATCGGAAGCGCAGCATTAGAATTTTGCCACGTTTTTTGCGGATTCGCAGCCGGCTTGGTGTGCTGTCTGAGCCTCATAGAGTTCTGATTTAAACACCCTTGAAGGCGAGTTGCACAAGGAAAGCCGGCGGATCAGCGATCTGCAAAAAACGTGAGCAAAATTCTCTAGCTGCTCTTCCAATCGTTTATTTATTTTTTATCATATACTGAAAGACTACAGTTGGCCAACACACAAATTACAACTTATCAGAAATCTGTGCATGTAATCCCTGTAATGAATTCACTTCTTCATTCTGATCCTGATGTGCTTTTACATAAGCGATTCCTTCAGCTGCTGCTTTGGCTGCTGCGATTGTTGTATAATATGGAATCTTCGCTTTGATCGCACCTTTTCTTAGGTAACTATCATCGTTCACGCTGTCTTTTCCGACTGGAGAGTTTACAATAATATCGATATTACCATTTGTGATAAGGTCAAGGATGTTTGGTCTTCCTTCGCTTAATTTATTGACTTTCTCAGCTTCAATTCCAGCTTCTTTGATCAGTTTACATGTGTTTTCTGTTGCAAGGATCTTGAATCCGTCGTCTGCGAATGCTTTTGCTACTTCTACAACTTCTTCTTTATCCTTGCGATTTACAGAAATCAGTACCGTTCCTCCTAATGGAAGTTTCGCTCCAACACCTTCCTGTGCTTTGTAGAAAGCTTCTCCATAGGATTTGGATAATCCAAGAACTTCTCCTGTAGAACGCATTTCTGGTCCTAGAACTGGGTCTACTTCTTGGAACATATTGAATGGGAAGGCTGCTTCTTTGACTCCATAATATGGAATTGCCTGCTCTTTTAATTCTGGTACTGGTGATGGTTTTCCTGTTAATTCAGATGTGATGATCTGTGTTGCCAGTGGAACCATTCTCACGTTACATACTTTGGATACCAAAGGTACTGTACGAGATGCACGTGGGTTTGCTTCTAATACATAAACTTTATCATCTTCGATCGCATACTGCATATTCATTAGTCCTTTGACATGCATTTCTTCTGCGATCTTTCTTGTGTATTCTTTGATCGTTTCCAGGTTTTCTTCTGAAATATGAACAGATGGAAGAATACAAGCGGAGTCTCCTGAATGAACTCCTGCAAGTTCGATATGTTCCATCACTGCTGGTACAAATGCGTGTGTTCCGTCACTGATCGCATCTGCTTCACATTCCATCGCATGATTTAAGAAACGGTCGATCAGGATTGGGCGGTCTGGTGTTACACCAACGGCTGCTTTCATATATCCTGCCATGCTTTCGTCATCATAGACAACTTCCATTCCACGTCCACCAAGAACGTAGGAAGGTCTTACCATCACTGGATATCCGATCTTTCCTGCGATCTCTAATGCTTCTTCTACTGTTGTTGCCATTCCTGATTCCGGCATTGGAATCTCTAATTTATCCATCATTTCACGGAACAGATCACGGTCTTCTGCAAGGTCAATGACAGATGGAGATGTTCCAAGAATCTTCACACCATTTTTCTCAAGTTCGGCAGCAATATTCAGTGGTGTCTGTCCACCAAACTGAGCGATCACTCCTAATGGTTTTTCTTTATTATAAATACTTAATACATCTTCCACTGTTAATGGTTCGAAATATAATTTATCGGATGTATCGTAATCTGTAGATACTGTCTCTGGGTTGCAGTTTACGATGATCGTCTCGAATCCCATTTTCTTCAGTGCCTGAGATGCATGTACACAGCAGTAGTCAAATTCAATACCCTGTCCGATACGGTTTGGGCCTCCACCTAAGATCATGATCTTTTGTTTATCTGTGGATACTGGGTTCTTGTCTTCTGCATTATATGTTGAATAATAATATGCACTGTCTGGCGTTCCGCTTACATGAACCCCTTCCCATGCTTCTTCGACACCGATTGAAATACGTTTATTTCTGATATCTTCTTCTGGAATCTCTAATAACTGACTTAAATATTTGTCAGAGAAACCATCTTTCTTCGCTGATGTTAACATTTCATCAGATGGCATATTTCCTTTGCATGCAAGAAGCTTTTCTTCTTCTTCAACTAACTCTTTCATCTGCTCGATAAAGTATGTTTTTACTTTTGTCAGTTCAAAGATCTCATCGACAGTTGCACCTTTTCTTAATGCTTCGTACATGATGAAATGACGTTCGCTTGATGGTGACACTAATTTCTTTAATAATTCTTCTTTTGTTAAAGTATCAAAGTTGTTCGCATGTCCAAGTCCGTAGCGTCCTGTCTCTAAGCTTCGGATCGCTTTCTGGAATGCTTCTTTGTATGTCTTACCGATACTCATAACTTCACCAACAGCACGCATCTGTGTTCCAAGTTTGTCTTCGACACCTTTGAATTTCTCAAATGCCCAACGTGCAAACTTGATAACGACATAGTCACCGTCTGGTACATATTTATCTAATGTTCCGTATTTTCCACATGGAATATCTTTTAATGTTAAACCTGCTGCAAGCATTGCAGAAACTAAAGCGATCGGGAATCCTGTCGCTTTGGATGCTAATGCTGAGGATCTTGATGTTCTTGGATTGATCTCGATAACAATAATACGGTCTGTCACTGGATCATGAGCAAACTGTACGTTTGTTCCACCGATAACCTGTACAGAATCTACAATCTTGTACGCCTGTTCCTGTAATCTCTGCTGACATTCTTCAGAGATCGTGAGCATCGGTGCGGAACAGAAGGAGTCTCCTGTATGCACTCCTAATGGATCGATATTCTCAATGAAGCAGACTGTGATCATATTTCCTTCTGCATCACGGACAACTTCTAATTCTAATTCTTCCCATCCAAGAATGGATTCTTCTACAAGTACCTGTCCAACTAAACTTGCCTGAAGTCCTCTTGCCATAACGGTCTTTAATTCTTCTTTGTTATATACCAGTCCTCCACCGGCTCCACCCATTGTGTAAGCTGGACGAAGTACCACTGGATAACCAAGCTTATCAGCGATCTTCAACCCATCTTCTACGCTGTAAGCAACCTCGCTTCGAGCCATCTCGATTCCAAGTTCATCCATTGTCTTCTTAAACTCGATACGGTCTTCTCCACGTTCAATACTATCTACCTGTACACCAATTACTTTGACATTATACTTATCTAAAATACCCTTTTTATATAACTCTTCGCATAAATTTAATCCGGACTGCCCACCTAAGTTTGGAAGTAAAGCATCTGGACGTTCCTTTGCAATGATCTCCTCTAAACGTTCTGCGTTCAGCGGTTCAATGTAAGTTTCGTCAGCTGTCTCTGGATCTGTCATGATCGTTGCTGGATTGGAGTTGACCAATACGATCTCATATCCAAGTTTACGAAGCGCCTTACACGCCTGTGTCCCCGAATAGTCGAATTCGCATGCCTGACCGATGATGATCGGACCAGAGCCAATGATCAACACTTTGTTAATATCTGTTCTTTTTGGCATAAAAATAATTCCTCCTTTAGACTTTATTATTATTATATAAGAAAATCAGTGAAATCGGAATCATTTTGTGAAGTTTTTTTAACTATATTAACTTTGGATTTTCTTACCAATTCGTAAGAATTTCTTAATGACAATTTATAAATCGTTTATATTTGTTTATATTCTGTATATTGAATCTCGAAATGGAAATGATTATACTATAACCATACCTCAAGGAAAGACCTAAAAGATAAGACAATAAAAGAATTTCAGGAAACATCCTACAGGTATAGTTTTTTCATATATATTTTTAATCCTCTCTTTTCAAAAAGGAAACCATCACACCCCAGATGGTTTCCTTTTATTTTTGTCAGATTTTCCCGCCTTGCTTTTCATTTTTGCCTATAATATAATGATGTTTGTTACTTTTTTATAGATTTTCAATAAAGAAAGAGAGGAACGTATGTTTTTACATACGGAAAAAAACTATGTTGGAAAACTTATTTAAATTAAAGGAGAATCATACCTCCGTAAAAACTGAAGTCATTGCTGGTATTACTACATTTATGACAATGGCTTACATCCTTGCGGTAAACCCAAGTGTGCTTTCTGCAGCTGGTATGGACCCTACTGCTGTCTTATTAGCTACATGTATCGCTTCCTTTATCGGAACTTTATGTATGGGACTTACTGCGAACCTTCCATTCGTACTTTCCGCTGGTATGGGATTAAATGCTTATCTTGCTTATACCGTTGTTGGTGTGATGGGTTATCACTGGCAGGTTGCTTTACTTGCTGTATTCGTTGAAGGTATCATCTTCATCGTATTATCTTTGACCAATGTTCGTGAAGCAATCTTTGATGCGATCCCTTTGAATCTTAAGAAGGGAGTTTCTGTCGGAATCGGTATCTTTATTGCCTTTATCGGTCTTCAGAACGCAAAACTTGTTATTGGAAATAAATCTACATTGGTATCTATCACAAACTTTACAAAAGATTTCCATACTGCTGGAATCTGTTCTTTACTTGCAGTTATTGGATTATTGATCACAGTCATTCTTTATATTAAAAAAGTACCTGGATCTATCCTGATCGGAATCCTTGCTACATGGGTGATCGGAATGCTCTGCCAGATAACAGGAATCTATGTTCCTGATTTCAAAACAGGTTATTACAGCCTGTTCCCTACATTTGCAATGACAGATTTTTCAAAATTAGGAGAGACTTTCGGTAAATGTTTCCAGTATGACTTGGGCAAAGTCGGAATCTTTAATTTTATCGCCGTTGTATTATCTTTCTTATTTGTCGATCTGTTTGATACACTCGGAACTTTAGTCGGTGTCAGCACAAAAGCCGGAATGCTTGACGAGGAAGGTAAACTTCCTGGAATCAAATCTGCATTAATGGCAGACGCCGTTGCTACAACAGCTGGTGCGGTTCTTGGTACTTCTACTGTTACAACATTCGTTGAATCTTCTTCTGGTGTTGCTGCAGGTGGACGTACTGGTTTAACAGCTGTTGTTTCAGGATTCTTATTCCTGATCTCAACATTATTTGCACCGCTCTTTACAGCAATCCCATCATTTGCGACAGCCCCTGCGCTGATCATGGTTGGATTCTTAATGTTTGGAGCAATCTCTGATATCAAATTTACAGATGATAATATGACAGAAGCCGTACCTGCTTACCTTTGCATCATTGCAATGCCATTATTCTACAGTATCTCTGAGGGAATCTCTATCGGGATCATCTCTTATGTGATCTTGAATGTAGTTTGTGGTAAAGCAAAGAAGATCACTCCTTTAATGTACGTACTTGCAGTATTATTCATCCTGAAATATGCCGTTTTATAAGTATAGAAAAACAGCCGTATCATGATCGATACGGCTGTTTTATTCTTATCTCATATTAAATTAAAATGCTTGTCCTACTGAACGATTCTTCTGACACCCCATACAGCTCTGTAATCAGCATTCCGCACATTGATTCCTGTGTCTTTGCTTCCTGCATGAATGATCTGGTTATCTCCAATGTAAATCGCTACATGTCCTACACCGTTCACTACCTGATAGCAGATCAGATCTCCTGGCTGCTTCTCATCCCATGATACTGCTGTTCCTTTATTTCTCTGTTCTGTTGAACTGTGTGGCAGTGAATATCCAAAATATTTATATACCTGCATCGTGAATCCAGAACAGTCAACTCCATTCGTAAGGCTTTCTCCACCCCATACATAAGGATTGCCTCTAAACTGCATTGCGTAGTCTACAACACTTTGTCCTGTTGCCGTTCCATAAGCTGCCCATGTATCTTCTTCCGGTTTTGACTCAGATAGATACTGTGAACTTACATAACAATAAACTCCACTATATCTTACCGTTGTCCATCCAGGTCGTTCTCCATAACAGGTAATCTGTGTACCCTTCTTATAAACTCCTGCCTTAGCTGCACTTGTCGATGCTTTCTTACGGATCGTCAAAGAACTTGCTGTTACATATCTTGTATATGTATCTGTTGTTATATTCGCTGCTTTCTGTGCTGTTACAACAACTGGTTTCTTCTTTGACAGATATCTTGTTGCGATATATCGATAATATCTTCCATATTTGATCTTCGTATAAGATCCTTTCTTCTTGTAGCAGCGAACCTTTGCTGCTTTCTTGTATGATCCAACGATCTTTCCCTTATTTGATGCTTTTTTACGAACCACTACGTTATTGGCTTTTACATATCTTGAATAGGAAGCATATACATCATGTGTATGTGAACTCATGGATAAGACCACCATACAACATATACTTACTACACAGGAAATGAGGATTCCAGTAGTCTTTCTCTTCATATTTCCTCCCTTTAGTTCCATTTTTTACCGACTACTTCTAGTTTACTACCTCATTTTTCATATGTAAACCATTTCGTAATATTTTTTTCATAAATTCTTATGAAAAATGTACCTATTTGCAACATTTTTCATCGTTTTGAATCAAATCTTTGATCGTCTGCATGCCTTCTTCCTTATTATTTTTTAACTACATTATTTTACAATTCTTCGAACACAATTTACTGATCTGTAATTTGCTACTGATGTATGTATTCCTGTCGCCGTGCTTCCTGCATGAATCACACGATTATTTCCAATATAAATTCCAACATGTCCGATTCCATTGATCGCATTATAGCAGATCAAATCTCCCGGCTGCTTATTCGCCCATGAAACTGCTGTTCCATAGCTTCTCTGGGAAATGGAACTGTGTGGAAGATAGTACCCAAAATGCTGGAAAATCTTCATTGTGAACCCAGAGCAGTCAACACCTGTTAACAAGTTTTCAAATTATAGCAATATTGACATATACACATAAAAAATAGCACCTCCACTCTAGCAAAGTAAGGTGCTATTTCTATAGTTTCATACTCGCCGGAAACAGATAGGTTTCGTCTATCGTGCCGACTTCCTTATTATTTTACTTTTATTACTTTTTTCACTTCTGGACCGTTTCCGTATCCTTTTCCTAATGCTGTACTAATTCTGATCGTCAGCTTTTTACCTTTTCTTGCTCCATTAGGAACCCATACGGTATAACTCTTCTTGCTTCCTTTTACCCAGTTGCCAGCAACCCACATACCGCCAACTTTTGGTACTTTTTTCTTTAAAGTTACTTTTACTTTATATCTGGTATAAGTATAAGGTGGTACCCATTCATAACGTGAAACGCGTCCACCGATCCAGTGTTTTCGCCACCAGCCTCTCACTGTTACCTTTTTCCTCTTTACAACTTTTATTGACTTCACGGCTGGTTTCTTGCTAGATCCAGTTTTCATCGTTACTACGTCAGATGGATCTCCTGTCATACCATTTGCATAAGACTGTAAACGGAACTTGTAATTTGTCAAAGGCTTTAATCCTTTTATCGTAACTGGATTACTGGTACCGCAAGAGTTGTATCCTATTGTTTTTGCTGTCGTCCATTTACCTTTTTTCAGGACCTGAATCCTTACGGAAGTGTTCCGTTTATTCGGATAATCTATCCAGAACTTCGCAGAATTATAACCAGTAGCCACACGTGGTTTCTTCAATTTCTCTGCCGGACTGATCACGTAAGTTGTAAAGGTTTTTCCATTTGTTGTCTTAAATGTGATCCATGCATGTCTTCCTGGTGCCGTAGCTTTTGATGGGATTCCATCATAATCAACTGTGTTGGAATTATACCAATCCCATGTCTTTCCACTAAGGTGATCATATACCTCGATGATCTTATCGTCAGAATTCGCTGGCATCGTCTGTGCTATAACTTTTTTCTTGCCTATATCCTCAAGATTGATCTCACTTGGTGAACAAGTAACTCCATTAGCATAAATCCAGTTGTGACCGTTTAGGTTGAACATGAATGTTGCCGGATAATAAGCTGACTTATCAACAGATATACATACATAATATGTATCCTTTGTTAAAGTTATCGGACCTGGATTCCACTGTTCTACCTTACTACTCAAGTCACTTTTTGCTGTAGCTTCTTTGTATATCATTTCACCACGAGAATTATACATTCGAATATAAGTATTGTTAAAACCAAAATGACCGCTTCTTTCTTTTTCAGCCAACTCAAACGTTGGATTGATCACTGCTCTATCACTAACATTAAACTTATACCAACGCTCATCTTTTCCTACCTGGGCTGTAACACCTTCAAAGAGACTGTACTGCATACCAGATAATGGAATTTCTATTGCTGTGTCTTGATTAAGACCAATGGCTTTCTCTTTACTCTTTACATCTTTATTGAGATACTCTGATTTAATAGTAATTGTAGCTGAAGTAGCATTTGAAGCTGAAGAAGCAAAAATAACTTCACAGGCATTCTCCATTGTCTGCCCTGGATACAGATAAAGTATATTTGCATCAGCCGGCACTGCATTTTCACGGCTAACACACTCATGACCTCCCACTTTTATCTGCATACGATAATTCTTACTCTTTGGTGTGACATTATTATCCAATGTTATTTTCACTGGTTTCGCTGTTTTATTAGTTATCTTAAAAGAATGCGTAGAATCTGATGATTTAGACACGGTAATAGATGATGATGGTTTTATACTTCCTGATTCATCAACATAAAAACTATGTTCCCTTGCGTTAACATCAACACCTGCTATAAATCCGAATCCAAACACCAAAGCACATAGCAGCAATGCCTTCATAAAATAGTTACATATTCGTCTTTTTCTCTCTTTTTTCATAATTCGCCCTCCTGTTTATTCTCCAACGAAGTTGGGTGGGTTTCCGTTCTAAAACCATTAAGTTTTCTATGAAAATTATAACAAATATGTTCTATTTTTACCCTGTCCTTAAGTACAGGTTTCTTGTTTTTGTAGTATATATATACTGAATTATCACATATATTTTTCTGGGCTGCTTGGAATAATAAAGTTCTTATTCGTAACTGCAATCGCAAGCCTTGTTTTATTGGCATATCCAGTTTTGGATAAAATATTGGATATATGAAACTTTACCGTTCTTTGGGATATGTGCATGCGTTCCGCAATTTCACTATATTCAAGTCCTTCACATACAAAGCGCAGCACTTCGATCTCTTTTGCGGTAAGCTCTGAACTATCAGCAAGCCCCAGCTTTACACTCGGTGTCTTATCTGGGAAAATACTTTCTCCTGCCATTGTTCGTTCTATGACGTCGATCAGGTTCTCCGGGCTGATGTCTTTATACCAGAAGCTGTCCACTTTCGCTTCCTTGGCTCTCTTTAAATATCCGACTTCTACCATTGAAGTTACGATAATTATTTTTATGCCTGGGAATTCTGCTTTAATTTCTGTTGCCGCTTCTATGCCGTCTTTATTCCCCGCTGTGCATACATCCATCAAAATCAAGTCGATCTGCTCCCGTCTACATACGGCCAGTGCAACATCTGCTCCATTTACACTGGCAGAAAGTGCGTATTTGCCACTATCTAAAAGTATTCTTTCCATATTTTCACGAGGCATCCTCTGATCCTCTACGATCAATACTTTCTTCATTTTTCCTCTCCTTCTTCTGAAATGTTATTGTCAATGCAAAATACGGAATAGACTGTATCTGCATTTCCCCGCCATGATCAAATATATGCCGGGAAAGATTATATAGTCCCCCTTTTGGGACAACTTCTTTCTCCGGTGCTGCCCCATTATTTGTAATGCGAATACGATAAAAATCATTATTTTCCTGCATCGTTATAAAAAGTTCTGTCGCACCAGCATGACATACACCATTCGTCAGGCACTCTCTCATCGCAAGTATATATATATTGGCATAATCTTCGTTCTTCGGCAAAGAGCCAAGGCATTCTATCTTCACACCAAGAGTTTTCGCATCCTGCAGAAATTGTTCAAATTCTCCTTCCCCAAAAGGCTGCTGATTATCATTCCAAATTGCATTTACCGCCTGACAAAGTAATCTGACCGCATCGCTGTAATCTTCACTTCCCTGCAATAAATTCTGCCGAATCGCTGTCAATCCCGCACCCATCTGATCATGCAGTTTTGTCTTGGCAGCAAGCACTTCTCTTTCTCTTGTCAAGATCAATACATTGTCAGAAAGATATCGAAGTTCCCTTGATATTTCTTTCAGCTTCTCCGTCTGCTTTGTCAAATTTATTTTCTCATGATATTGCTTTGTAACATCCATAAAAACAGCTTCTATATAAATCTTACCATCTCTGTCTCTGACTTCATTTTCCCGATAATCCCATACCTTCCCATCTGGGAAAATATAAGTGTCTTTTTTACCTGCAAGCCTGATCACACCGTTTTGTATACTTGTATGAAGTGCATCTCGTAACTCACTGAATTCTTGCAGATCTTTATGCGCAAGAATCCTAAAAAGCTGATATATCTGCGTATTGGCAAGCTTCACTGTTCCATCAGAATTAAAATAGCAGATGCCTGTCGGAAGAAGATTCATCGCTTCTTTGATCGAATTCCGATTAACTTTTTCTTTTGATATCCTTTTTAATCTGATGCCTTCCCAAATAAGCAAAAAATCAATGGCACCGACAATACACCAGATAACCCATATCGGAACAGGCAACACTTCATAATAGTTTGCTCCCTTATCGATCTGCCCGAACGAATATACCAGATGATTTAACAGGAAAAACAAAAGTAAAAGAACTAAAACATTCCAATTCCATTTCTCCAGGCTCATATCATAAAATATAATAAGCAAAAATAAAGCACCTGCCAGACTGAGCAACACCATCGTCATCAACAACGTCTGCATTACTTTTCACCTGCCTTTTTTATGGTAAATGTAAATTTCCATATACCGTCTTCATTTTCACCTTGATCCGTCTTGTCAAAGAATGAGTTCAGATCATCTTCACTTTCTACTTCCATACAAAAAACCATCTCTTCTCCACACGGACGAATCTTTACCCACATAAATTTAATAGAATCTACACAGGCTTCTAATATTGATTCAAAAAAGCTATAAATGCGAACCGCATCCCTCACATAAATACGCTCCCCTGCTGGGGCTGTAAGCGCACATTCTATCCCCATCAGCCTCAAGCTGCTAAAAGACTCCTCCAAACAAGCTCCAAGCTCTGCAATATCTGACACGGCTTCTCTTTCTCCAATAAAGATCAAATTCCCATATCTTTTTATGTATGTTCCGATCAGACTGATCTTAGCCAGCAGCCTGCGGCTCTCTGCCAGATCTTCTTCCTCTTCGTATCGAATCAGCAATTCATTCAACAGCCCGATCTGTCCAGCAGTCTGTGTCTGCAGTTTGTCATATAAGCGGTTCTTTTCTCGCAACATATAAATCTTTGCCTTTGTCTGATAATTTTCCTGTTCCAGACAATTACTCTCTTCGATCGTCTTTCTATTTTCTTCCAATCGATCAAGCAACATCATGATATCTTCAATATCTTCCTGCCATAAAATATGTCCGCCCTGAATCGGCCTGTTTTTGATCATTGTTTTCTTATCAATCCTAACTTCTTCCTTCTCCGCTTCCCTCATCACCATTTCTGAAAGCTTCATTGCATTAGCAGAAGTATATATGACATGATAATCCTGGTCTGTGATCTGCGCTCCCATTGTACATACTTCAAATAGCTGTTCATATCCTGTATTTGTCTGAATCAACCCGCAGTGAAGGCAGCTCTCAAATATGCACATAAACATCAGACATAACGCCGCTGTGATATCTCCACCAATAACCTGCATCCACTCTGCACCACTTGCATAAATAATGGCATAAATAATAGAAATACAAATCCCTATGATCGGCAAATACTTCTTTCTCCGAGATGACCTGCACTTATAAACCATTAAAACAAATGCCGATACTGCACAAATAACATCCCACAACAGTACGATATAATATCCCCACGCATAACTGTAACCTTTATCCGTCCATACTTCACCTGCCGAAAAAGAAAACACGAGCTGATGAAAATCATTTGTCAAAACAAGCAAGGAGCAAAGCGTTGTAGGAATATATAACAACTTTGACCATTTCGGTAAAGTATACTCTTCTGGCTGTCCAAGAAGAACTGCCATCTGTACTGCCTCCTGGGGAATGAACAACATCGGCAGATAATAACTGTACCATGAGTAACGCTCTACATTTACATCCATCGCGAAAAAGTACTTTATACTACGCACAATAAACCAGAAGATCATTAGTCCTGATATAAAAAGCAGTGTATTTTTTGCGGCTTTTTGAACGACTCGCTTATTAATGCTGATCCCCCATCCAATATATAATCCAATATAGATCAATGTTCGTAAAACCCCAGCGATAATATAAATATATCTTGAACTTACCTTGCCTAAAATACGGCATATTATTGCAACGATCACCAATCCTGCAATAATAATTTTATTCAGATTTCTATTTTTCTGTAGTTCTTTTGTATTACAGCGCACATGCCACTTCCTTTATTTGAAATGTTTATTTTAACACTTACATCATAGCAATTAATATTTTTATTGTCCACGTCTTTGACATATACACATAAAAAATAGTCACCCTGATTCTTGGCGGAACGAGTGACTATTTAAACGAATTTTGCCCGAATCGGATAGGTTTCAGCTATCCTTTCCAGTTACCTTGTTAAGTATATTATAATCAATTTTCTTAGAATTATCAATAATTCTGTAATTGTTTCATGTCCTTACTAACAATAAAGACAATCCCTATTGGTATTTTCACTTTTCCTGTTGTAATTTTATCATCAAAAAATAAGTCTTTTTCATAAAGTTGAATACTATAGCTTTGATAAAAAATACATGCTTTGATATTTTTCTTATATCCATTTTTCACATTGACATATTGTGAGGCAGAAATAAGTACTTTATTTTTTGGATGAATATTTTCTTCAACAACTTTTTTTAAAATCCTCAGATTTTTATTATTATAATCTTTATTTACTTGGTATTCTATTGATAATTTTTCACGAAATTGCATGCCACCTTTCGGTGCCTCATACCAAGATGAATAACTTGGTTCTTGTAGTTCCTTTTTTTCATCTTTAGCTTTAATATAATATTCTCCAAATCCAATATCTACAACGTTTGATTTATCCGTTATTCTTTTATTTCCTATGATTTTTTTATCCAATGGAATATATTTAATGCTTTCAACATTTGATACATCTTTTATATAGAAGGATAATATGCTATTTTCCATATCTTTTGATTTTTTATCATTCGCAAATACATTTTCTGTCTTTCCACTTAATATCAACATACCTAATAAACATATAATTACAACTACATATTTTTTTATCTTGTTTTCTTTTATCATGATTTTTTCACATCCAATCGTATGTTATCAAGCAGAAAATATCTCAAATAAATTCTCTGCTTGATTAAAATCCTTTTATTATCTATTTTTTATAAACCTTCTAATATTTTCCCCACATCTATATCCTAAAACACAAAATAATAATGCTTGTATTCCTCTTCCTACTGCATTATTAATGTCTGGAGTTAGAACAATAAAAAATAAAATAAGATAACCAATTCCTATAATTAAATATCTATTATTTTTTTTATTTTTCAATTCATTTCACCTACCTAAAACAATACAAATACAATTAATCTTGCTCCTATTCCAGCAAATGTTTTTGGAATTCCTACTTTTTGTAATGCATACTGAATTGCGTCTGTAATTGTCCCCTCTTCCATAACCATTACTCACATTGATATTATCTTCCTTTAATGAAAAAATCCCGAAACCCGCATAAATGCGTGGTTTCGAGACCTTTAACCGAAAGCGATAGACGGGACTCGAACCCGCGGTCTCGACCTTGGCAAGGTCGCGCGTTACCAACTACGCCACTATCGCATATAATGACTGTTCCTTTTTCAGAACAGTCATTATTTTACCTTATTCACAGTTTGTTGTCAATCATTTTTTACTAAAATTCCGCAACAACTGTTTTTCCTGCAACTGTTTTTTCTCCAGTTTTATAAGCTACTTTTGGCAGATTAGAATCTTCTAAGACAACAACCATAACATCTGGGCTATATCCTTCTTTCTTGATCAGATTGATATCAAACTCTACCAACTTATCTCCTGCCTTTACTTCTTGTCCACTCTTGACAAAAGACTTAAATCCTTTTCCATCTAATTTAACTGTATCAATTCCGATATGAATTAAAAGATTTAATCCTTCTTTTGTCTCGATTCCAATCGCATGTAAAGATGGTTTCATTAATGCTGTGATCTTTCCATCTGCTGGTGCAACAATGACACCTTTTTCTGGTTCGATCACAACACCATCTCCCATAGCACAAGTTGCAAATGCCTCATCTTTTGCCTGTGTCATTGCAAGAACTTTTCCTGTTGCTACCGCAACTAATTTACCATGTCTGATTTCTTTTTTTTCTTCTTCTTTGGAGGAAACTATGGGTGTTACCTCTTCTTCTTTGGAAGGATCTGTTCCATGCTGTGCATAATATTCCACATATTCTTCAAAATTACTCTTGATCACAGATACCTGTGGTCCATAAATAATCTGAATTCCTGTTCCTTTTTTGATGATTCCTTTGGAACCAGATTGTTTTAAGTACTGATCTGTCACCTTAGTTTCATCTGTTACTGTGATACGAAGTCTTGTAGCACAGCAGTCAATATCTTCAATATTTTTGATTCCACCAAGTCCTTTTAAGATCATAAAGGAAATTGGATCCTCTGGTGCGTCTGTATCTTCATTTGCTACACCTTTTTTTGCCTGGTAATCAGCTTTTGTATATAATTTTACCTCTTCTTCGTCATCATCTCTACCTGGTGTTGGAAGATCAAATTTCTCAATGACAAATTTGAACACAAAGTAATATAATACTGCATAAACTGCAAATACTGGAAGGATCATCATCCAGTTACTCTTTGTCTGTCCCTGTAATACACCGTATAACATAAAGTCGATCAATCCACAAGAGAATGTTGTTCCGATACAAATCTTTAAGATATGCATTAATGCAAATGACAAACCTGCTAATCCACAATGTAAGATAAATAATCCTGGTGCAATAAATAAGAATGTAAATTCAATCGGTTCTGTAATTCCTGTAAGGAATGATGTTAATGCTGCTGAGAATAGTAATCCTCCAACAATTTTTCTTTTTTCTGGTTTTGCACAACGATACATTGCATAAGCTGCTCCAGGAAGTCCCGCCATCATGAAAGAATATTTTCCTGTCATGAATCTACATGCTTCTACTGCAAAATGTTTTGTATTTGGGTCTGCCAGCTGTGCAAAGAAGATATTCTGTGCACCTTCTACCATCTTTCCAGCAACTTCCATTGTTCCTCCAAGAGATGTCTGCCAGAATGGTAAATAAAATACATGATGTAATCCGAATGGAATTAATGCTCTCTCTAAGAATCCAAAGATTGCTGTTCCAAAATATCCAGAATGCATAACCAGATTACCAAGTGCAAAGATTCCACTCTGAATCGTTGGCCATACAAAGAAGCAGATAATACCTACACCGATATGTGCGATTACACTAATAATTGGCACAAAACGTACTCCTGAGAAAAATGCTAATGCTGCTGGTAATTGCTGTTTATAAAAGCGATTATGTAATGCTGCTGTTACAAGTCCTACGATAACTCCAGCAAATACTCCCATCTGAAGAGAATCAATACCACAGACACTCGTGATCTGTCCGTTTAAGACACTCTTTGCATATGTTCCGTCCGCTAAAATCTTTCCTGATAATTTTAACATCGCATTAATTGTTGAATTCATTACAAAGAATGAAATACCTGCAGAAAGTACTGCTACTGCTTTTTCATTTTTTGCCATTCCTAATGCTACTGCTAATGCAAAGATCAATGGTAAATTTCCAAAGATTGTATTACCGACCTGTGACATGATCGTTAAAAGCGCATTCAGGATAGTTCCCTCTCCCATGATTCCTTGTAAATGATACTCTGCGATCGTATCAGCATTAGTAAATGAAGATCCCAGTCCTAGTAAGATACCTGCAATTGGTAACACAGATACTGGAAGAAAAAATGATTTTCCGATCTGTTGTACTACCGCAAATGCTGAACTTTTCTTTTTCTTTGCCATTTTAATCCTCCTTTGTGACAAATTGATACATGGTTACTGTCTGATACACTTCTCCTGCGTCAAATACTGGTGCATCAAACTCTTTTGTGTTAATACTGTTTGGGAAATAATGTGGTTCCATGCAAAATCCACATCCTTTTCCATAGATCACTCCCCCTTTCCCTTTTGTTGATTTCATTGTATTTCCAGTGTAAAACTGTAATCCTGGAAGATCTGAATAAACTTCCATTTTAATACCCTGTTCTTCATCCAATGCTTCCGCCATTTTTCGGAAACCACAATCTTTATTCCGAATTACAAAATTATGATCATATCCTTTGCCTTTTTCTAGTTGTTCATCTTCAGCATATAGATCATTCTTAATCTTTTTCCATTCACGGAAATCCATCGGTGTATGTTCTACTTTTCTGATTTCTCCTGTTGGGATCGTATCTTCATTGATCGGTGTAAATTCATCTGCATAAATCCTTACTTTTGTATTTTCGATCGTTCCGCTTTCATGTCCACCCAAGTTAAAGTAATTATGATTTGTCAGATTGATCAGCGTTTTCTTATCGCTGACTGCATGATAGGAAACGATCAATCCATTTGTTTCCGTTACCGTATAAATGATATTTGTTACCAATGTTCCCGGAAATCCTTGTTCCCCATCTGGACTTACATAAGTAAACTTCACTGCATGATCATCAATGATCTCACTATCCCATAAGACTTTGTGAAATCCATGTTCTTTGTCACTGTGAATGTTATGTTTTCCACGATTTTTTGCTACATGATACTCTTTCCCATCAATTTCGAATCTGGCATTTGAGATACGGTTTACATTCCGTCCGACAGTTGCTCCAAACATAATTCCATTCTCAAAATATTCTTCCAAGGTGTCATATCCAAGGGCTACATCTTTGATGTTTCCCTCCTTGTTTTTTACAAGGAGAGAAACAATATTTACACCAAAATCAGTAACTTTGACTGCAAATCCATTTTGATTTTCAATCGTGTATAGAAATGCTTCTCTTTTATCTTCTAAAAAGCCAAAACTTTCTTTTGTTACACCCATATCAGCCTCCTGCTTAGTGTCCATGTTCCATTAAGTCCATAACAACAGGATCTGTAGAATGAACTCCTTTTGCTTTAAGTTCTTCAATCTTTTCTTTAAACTGTGGCAGATATTTTGCATGTGCAACTAACAGTTCATCTAAAACTTTTGTTGTATTTTCATTATTTTCTACTAATGGATTTAATACGAATGCTTCTAATGCTTTTCCGTAATCTCCTGTCAATGCCGCTTCAATTGTACATTCTTCCATTGCTTTCATCATCTGAAGCCATCCTTTTTCTGCTGATGGAAGCTTTCCAAATGCCATTGGCTGTGCTCCTGTCGCTGAAATGATACTTGATACTTCCACGATAGAGTCATCATCTAAGCATGAAATTGCTCCATTGTTTTGTGTACTTACTACCATATGGATCTTCTTATTTGCATAAATTGCACGGATACATTCGCAAGCTGCATCGCTGTAATATGCTCCTCCACGTTTTCCAAGTTGTTCTGGTTTTTCATGAAGTTCTGCATTTTTATAAATTTCAAACAACTCATGTTCTACCTGTTTCATTTGCTCTGCTCTAGTACCACCTTCATTGAATTCTTCAATCGCATGCTCAAGCATTGCTTGTTTCATGTAGTAATATCTGTGGTATCCACAAGGCACCATATTCATGCTGTGAAGTAATTCCAATGGAAATTCAGCCTGATAAATATTGGCTGGTGTTCCACCACCTTTTTCATTGATATGATCGATCAAAATTGGGGTCATATCATTTCCATCTTCATCAAATACTTTGTGCCAATGGAAATGGTTGATTCCTGCATATCTGTAATTTAACTGACTGATATCTTTTCCAAGAATCTTTGGTTCTGCCATCATTGCAATCGTTGGCACGTTGCAAAGTCCGATACATTTTTTCCATCCAAAATGTTTAATTACAGCTTCTGTTACCATTCCACTTGGATTTGTAAAGTTGATCAGCCATGCATCTGGGCATAATTCTCTCATATCTTCTATGATCTGTCCGATCACTGGAATGGTTCGAAATGCTTTAAACATTCCTCCTGCTCCATTTGTTTCCTGACCAAGCATTCCATACAATGATGGAATTCTTTCATCTTTAATTCTGGCATCTAAAAGGCCTACTCGAAATTGTGTTGTAACAAAGTCTGCATCTTTTAATGCTTCTCTTCTGTCTAATGTTGTATAAACTTTTACATCATATGGAGATGCATCCCACATTCTCTGTGCCAGTGCTCCTACAATCTCTACTTTTTCTTTTCCATCTTCGATATCAACCAGCCAGATTTCTTTAATTGGAAGTTCTTCATATCGTTTGATGAAACCTTCCATCAGCTCTGGTGTATAACTACTTCCTCCACCAATCGTTACGATCTTCACTGTACCTTTCATTGTTCTATGCCTCCTCAAATATGTTCGTTTTCTTTGTTCTGTTTACATCATACAGAGTCAGCTTTTTTCTCACAATGGATTTAGTAGATGCGGATATTTTTTCCCAAAAAAAGTTTCAGAATCATGAAAATTTCTGAAACTTTTTGAAACTTTATTTCAATTCCAGCCAGTATTCTTTGTTTGCTTCAATCATTTCATCTAAAATTTCTTTTGCCACATTTGCAGATGGAATTGTGCGGTTTAAAGTAAATGCCTGCAATGCTTTTTTATATGATCCTTCGATCACTGCTTCTACGACCAACCCTTCACAAGCATCCTGCTGTTCGATCAGTCCTTTATAAAATCTTGGAATTTCTCCAACTCTTACTGGTTCTGGTCCGTCTTTTGTAATATATGCAGGAATTTCAACCATGGCATCATCTGGAAGATTCTTGACTGCTCCGTCATTTTTTACGATGACAAGCTGTCTGCTTCTCGTGTCATATGCAAGTGCTTTTACCACTTCTACAATAAATTTTCCATGAACTCCTACATAAAATTGTGTCAAATCGATTTTTTCTCCATTTTCTAGTTTCTTAACTGCCTCACGAATCTTTGTTTCTCTTCCATGAATAACCTGCATTCCCCTTGTATTATTAATATCCATGTAATCTACAATGTCATCTCCAAGAAGATAATACTGCCAGTATGTATTTGGCAGATAATCTGGAAAATAGTTGACGATCTTCTTTGCATTCGTAAATGTATGTAACCAGTCTGGATCTTTGACCAAGGCATCTTCATAACTTGCCTTTGATACATAACCATACTCTGCCACATGTTTCTTTAATTTTTCTGTGACATCTTCGCCATTACACTGTACTTTTGTAAACCATCCATAATGATTCAATCCAAAATAATCCACTTCCAGATTGCTAAGATCTGTGTCTAGGATTTCTGCCATTCTTGCCTCTACCTCAACTGGCATATCACAGATATTTAAAATTCTTGCATTTGGACGTAATGTCTGTGTTGCCTTAGCAACAATCGCAGCTGGATTTGAATAATTAACGATCCAATAAGTTTTTGATGCATATTTCTCACAAACATCGATCAGATGTACCATTGGTCCGATCGTTCTCATTCCATATGCCATTCCCCCGGCTCCACATGTTTCCTGTCCAATGCATCCATGTTTTAATGAAATCTGTTCATCTTTTACTCGCATTTTCAGTCCACCGACTCGCATCTGTGCCATAATAAAGTCTGCATCCGTAAATGCCTCTTCTTCATCCGTACTAATTTTCAATTCCAAAGAAGGTCTTAAATCTTTTACAACTTCTTTTACGATCAGTGACACTTTTTCTTGTCGTTCCTGATCAATATCATATAACCATAATTCTTTGATTTTTAATTCTTCCTCTTCCAAAAGATTTTTTACAATCCCTGCGGTATAAGTGCTTCCACCACCACATATCACAATCTTAAATTCTTTTTTCATTGATTTTTTCCTCCATATCCGTCATATTATTTCATGTGCCCTGATTATATTTCTTGAAAATTTCAGGCTCAATAGTTCACTCTATTTTTGGAACATCACAACTATTTCATGGACAATCTGCATAAATTTATTCCGGTTATTTGTGCAAATTCACAATAAAAAAAGAAATATTTGAAAACTATACTTTTTTAGGAGAATGATTGATATGATACTAGAACAAATTAAAAATCCTGATTTTTTTAATAATTCTGAACAGAATATGATTTATTTTTTACAAAACAATTTAAACTCTTTTGATCAAGTCACTTTAAACAAAATGGCAAAAGAATCCTTTTCTTCGACTTCTTCTGTTTTACGTTTTTGCAAAAAATTAGGATTTGATGGATTTAAAGATTTCAAATTACAACTGATCCGAGAAGCATCTATTTCTGGTCAGGATCTTAATTTTAATCTACCTTTTTCTCCAGATGATTCTGTTGAAGATATCGGTCTTCATTTATCTGAAATTCTTGCAAATGGAATTAAAAAAACACGGAATCTGTTAGATCCCGTGCAATTAGAAATGACTGCTTATAATATAAAAAAGAGCCACCGTGTATTCCTGTTTGGAAAAGGTGACTCCAGAATTTCTCTTGAGAATTTTAAAAATAAAATGATCAAATTAAATGAATATTTTATTATTGGTGATGAATATCAGAATAATTTTTATACAGTCGGCAATATTACCTCTAATGACCTTGTGATCTTCTGTACTTATAGTGCTATGCATCATGATTACAATTCTTATCTTCCAGTTTTAAAAGATCATAACGTTCCGATCATTACGGTTACAAGTAATATTCATTCCAAACTGGCTGTGAATTCTGATATTGTATTACAACTTCCTGATGATGAATCCTTTGATGAAAAAGTTGCCAGTTTTGCCTCTCAAACAAATATGGATTTTATTTTTGATTACATCTATTCTATCATTTTCCAGAAAAATTATATGGAGAATTATCATTCGAAACATGCTAAAGATGTATATACAAATTCCATGATCTATAACAAACTATAATTTAGTATCATTCATCCTGAATATCTCGATCATCCATAAATCCTATGGATTCTTTGAGATATTCAATATTCTTTTCACGGTCCATATTGTAAATACAGCCAAAAACAACATCCATCATATACTGCATCGCAATATGAGATGAGAACTGAGAGATACGATCTCGTAAGTTTTCTCTGCTGCTGATCGTTAATGCACCGGCAACATACTGTGGATATAAATTCCCACCTGCTTTCCCAACATACACAACAGGCACCTTCTTTTGATGCAGCACCTTTAAAATTGGCTTTACAAAGGTTGCTTTTCCAGAATATGAGAGAATGATCGCTGCATGTTTCGAATTACTTGCTAATGCTGTTAGTCTTTGTTTATAAAATCCATGTGGACATTCTACACTACTTTTGCCTGCTGTTAACATCTTATCCTGAAAATTTTCTGCAACATTCATGTTATGTGAATGGGTATAAATGTCTATAACTTCCGCTTTATGTAATAATTGTGCCACTTTATGCAATTCTATAAAATCCATATAATCATAGGTATCATAGATTGCTGTTTCATATAACTTACTCAGTTTCTTTGCGATCATCTGTGGTCCATCTTTTCGTTCAAATGGATAATTTACATCGATCATCTCAATATCTGATTTCATTTCTAAGATATCTTTTGCCAATATGACTTTCAATTCATTGAATCCTTTTAACCCAATCTTTTTGCAAAATCGATGAATGGCTGATTTTGACACAAATGTTTTTTCTGCTAATTCAATAACCGACATATCTAAGATATCTTCTTGATTTTTTAATATATAATATCCGATTTCTGTCTCAATTGGTGTTAATCCGTCTGATAATTCAATCATATTTTTTAATGTCATACATGACCTCTCTTTATCTTTTATTTTACAGGACAAGCGATCCCGACATATTCCATCCGATTTTCTTTCACACTTTTAATATCCGCATGCTCACCACAAACACGACAATTCTTATTCTTTGATGGGAATTTAACAACTCTTGTATTCATCGTTAATCCATCCATCACAAGCATCTTGCCTGTCAGCAATTCCCCGATTCCTAACAGATACTTGATCGCTTCTAATGCCTGAATACATCCAATGATTCCTGCGACTGCACCAATGATCCCTGCCTGACTGCAGTTTGGCACAGAACCGCTTTCTGGTATCTCCTCAAAGATACATCTGTAACATGGCTGGTCTTCTTCTGGAACATAGGTCATAACCTGACCCTGGAACTGTAAGATTCCTGCATGACAAAATGGTTTCTTTAACAATACACATGTATCATTGATCAGGAACTTTGTCTCAAAGTTATCCACAGCATCGATGATAAAATCGTATTCTTTGAACAATTCTTCTGCGTTATCCGCATATAAATATTCTGGATAGGTGTTTACCTTGATATGCTCATTTAATTCAAGTATTGATTTCTTTGCTGATTCTGCCTTATTTGTTCCTTCTCTTTTGCTTGTGTGAATGATCTGTCTCTGTAAGTTTGACACGCTGACATCATCTGCATCCACAATTCCGATCGTTCCAACGCCTGCTCCCGCAAGATATAAAGCCGCTGGTGCACCTAAGCCGCCAGCTCCGATGATCAGAACTTTTGATTTCTTTAATTTCTTTTGTCCGTCACTTCCTACCTGTGGCAGGATGATCTGACGATCATATCGTTTAACCTCGTCTGGTGTTAATTCTTCTGTAGACGAAAACAGATGCAGTCCGTCCTTTGAAACGTCCTGCATCTGTTCTTTTTGGGATGTCACATGTAATAACCATTCTCGGTAACCGCCGGATAAGTTCAAAGCTTCATACCCTTCTTGTCTTAACTGTTCGGCAATTGGGGCGCTTTTCTCTCCATAGTTGCAATATACGATCAGTCTCTTATCCTTTGGAAGTTCCTCGATGTGAGAGAAATCACCAGCCCATTCGTAAGCCTTCGGTATATGTCCATGCTGGTATGCGATCTCACCTCTTACATCTAGGTAGATATAATCATCATCGGACAGTAATTCTACTTGCTGTACCGTGATTTCCATATTCTTTCCTCTTATTCTAGTCTTCAGCGAATAATGCTGTAGATAAGTATCTGTCTCCTGAATCTGGAAGTAATGCTACAATTGTCTTTCCTTTGTTCTCTGGTCTCTCTGCAAGGATCGTAGCTGCTTTTAATGCTGCTCCTGAAGAAATACCAACTAAGATTCCTTCGCTGTGTGCGAATGCTCTTCCTTCTGTAAATGCATCTTCATTCTCGATTGTGATAACTTCATCATAAATCTTTGTATTCAGTGTGTCAGGTACGAATCCAGCACCGATTCCCTGAATCTTATGTGCTCCAGCTGTTCCTGTTGATAATACTGGAGATGTTGCAGGTTCAACTGCTACTATTTTAACATCTGGGTTCTGTTCTTTCAAGTATTCACCAACACCTGTTAATGTTCCTCCTGTACCAACACCTGCTACGAAGATGTCTACTTTACCGTCTGTCTGATCCCAGATCTCTGGTCCTGTTGTTGCTTTGTGTACAGCTGGGTTGGCTGGGTTCACAAACTGTCCTAAGATGACTGCTCCGTCAATCTCTTTTGCGAGTTCATCGGCTTTGGCGATAGCACCTTTCATTCCTTTGGCACCTTCTGTTAATACTAATTCTGCACCATAGGCTTTTAATAAGTTTCTTCTTTCAACGCTCATTGTGTCAGGCAGTGTAAGGATCGCTCTATATCCTTTTGCTGTTGCAACTGCTGCAAGACCGATTCCTGTGTTACCACTTGTTGGTTCAATGATCGTTGATCCTGGTTTTAACTGACCTTTCTTCTCCGCATCTTCGATCATTGCCAATGCGATACGGTCTTTGACAGATCCTGCTGGATTTAAGTACTCAAGTTTTGCAAGGATCGTTGCGTCTTTCACTCCTGCTTTGTCTGCATATCTATCTGCTTTAAGAAGTGGTGTTCCTCCGATTAATTCTAATGCGCTTGCTGTAATCTTACTCATAATTCTAAACCTCCATAAAAAGTTGTTGTTTTATCCCGTTTTATTTCCTATTTTTCTACTAGGTTTTCTATGTTTTAGATTATACAACCACATATCTTTATTGTCAACATCTTTTGCATTATTTCTGTTATAGGTTTTTCTTTTGATTTGCTATAAGTTCTCTTTATATTTTTAACCCCCAAGATTCTTATGATCTGGAGATCAAATGTTCTTGCAGAAACACTCCAATTCCATCGTGATCATTATCTTTGGTAATATGATCTGCAACACTTTTTGTTTTTTCACTTCCATTTGCCATGACGACTCCGACTCCTGCATGCAAAGTCATATCATAGTCATTATCTGCATCTCCAAATGTGCAGAGATTTTCCATTGTAAATCCATGCATCTCCATCAGTTTTTGTAATCCAAAGGATTTTGAAATCCTAGGATCCATAAATTCAAATAGATGTTGCGTCGTTTGAAGACTTGCACATTTGAAACGTTCATTTTTAAAGGTTTTTGCTCTCTCAATAACTGCCGGCATAGTTTCTGGTTTGCATACAATAAGAAGTTTTAAACGATCTTCTTTTAAATACTCGTCAAAATCTATGACCTCATATGGAAGCTGATCACCTTTAGATAAAATTTTGATAAGTTCATCTTCTTTCGGAGTATACAAAACTCCATCCCCATGAATCGCAAAATTCACATCCATATCTTTATAGTGCTCCATGATATTTGCAATCAGATTTCCTGGAAGGGCAAAATTTTCTTCATAATAATCGGTTTTGTAATCATAAATCTCACCCCCGTTGCTTCCAACGACCATATCAACAAGCCCGCCAATTCCCCATTTTCCAAATAACCTTTTTACACTTGGAACGTCTCTTCCTGTTGATATTCCAAACAAGATTCCTTGTTCTCGAACTTTCTTTATCGCATCAATTGTTTTTGAGGTAACAATTCCCTTGCTATTTAACAGTGTTCCATCAATATCACACATTATAACTTTTATATTCTTCATAACGTTTCTCCCTTGATTTTGTCCATAAATATTATTTTCTACCAATTTAACATATTCTTTGAAAACAAATAAGTCCCAGAACAAAACTTTACGCTCTTTCTGGGACTTATGAATTTTATATATTTAGAAATCAGATAACAATTATTTTAATTGTAACATCGCAAACATACAAATTCCAGCAAAAATTAGAACTACGATACTTCCTGAAATATCTCTCAGAAAATGATTTTTTAGGCTTTTTTCTACAGAGTCTTTCACTGAAATCTGATATGTTTTAACTATTTTATATAGAAGGAAAGCTAATGCGGCTACATATAAGAAGTTCTGAAGCATTACTTCTGCAACGATCATCAATGCCATATTCACAACCGCATATCCATAATCAGCTTTATTCAAATGCTGTTGTAAAAAGCCTAACAAGTATGCGATAAATGGATTAACCATGGCAACTAAGAACATAACGGTATAATGTGGATTCTGACTTAGGATCGTCTGTAGATTAGCACCTGCAGTTCCTTTGGCTGTAAGATAACCTAATGCCATAAATGGACTTACTGCCAATAATACTTTAATGATCGTAAATATGCGCTCAATTGAAGAATTTACTGTTACATTCTTCTGAATCGTTTTCATCATGATTCTTTCCTCCTGTACTGCAAAATCTTTATTACTTTAATTCTGGCCAATAACCCTTGTTAGCCTCGATCAGGTCATCTAAGATCTGTTTTGCTACTTTCGCACTTGGTACTGTCTTAGATAATGTCAGTGCCTGCCATAACTTCTGATAGCTTCCTTCGATCCATGCTTCAACTGTCAGTTTTTCTACGCTTACCTGCTGTTCCATTAATCCTTTCTGGAACTGTGGGATTGCTCCCTGGCAGATCTTTTCGTATCCGTTGCTTCCTACGATACATGGGATCTCTACCATGGCTGTACGGTCAAAGTTCTCAACTGCTCCTTCGTTTGGTACGATCAGTAAGAATCTTTCCTGTGTATTTTCTGCGATCGCGCATGCTAAGTCTACGATATATGTTGCATGTGCATCTGGTTCGAATGCACTTCCGACTGCTGTTCCGTTTTCAATGATCTTTCTGCATTCTCCGAAGATGAATTTTTCTCTTCCATCCATGACTTCGTTCGCTCTTGTGTATTCTGGATTTGATGTTTCTACAACATAATCTGGGAACAGGTAGTATTTTAAGTATGTATTTGGAATTGTTTCTGGATCAACTGCATATACATCTCTTGCTTTCTGGAATGTATGTACCCAACTTTCGTCTACATGCTGGTTGGAATCTGATAATGCATCTGCATATCCGTTTGCTGCCATATGTTCTTTGATCTGTGGCATTAAGTCATTTCCTTCAGAATCATAGATCTTGTTCCACCATCCGAAGTGGTTCAATCCATAATATCCGTACTGCATTTCTTTTCTGGATTTTAATCCAACCATGTTTGCCATCTTTTCCATTAAGTCGATCGGCATATCGCAGATATTTAAGATCTTGGAATCTGGTCTTAATCTTCTTGTTGCTTCTGCAACGATCGCTGCTGGGTTTGAGTAGTTTAACATCCATGCGTTTGGTGAATATTTTTCCATGTAATCAAGGATCTCAATAACTCCACCGATGGAACGCATTCCGTAAGCGATTCCTCCTGGTCCGCATGTTTCCTGTCCGAGTACTCCGTATTTTAGAGGGATCTTCTCGTCTTTTTCACGCATTGCGTATTTTCCTACACGGATATGTGCTAATACGAAGTCGATGTCTGTGAATGCTGTTTCTGGGTCTGTTGTATAATCAAATGCTACTTCTGGTGCATTTTCTTTTAAATAGATCTCACATGCTTTTGCAACTGTTTCCTGTCTCTCTGCATCGTTATCATAAAACTTGATGGAACGAATTGGGAATCTGTCCATATGATCTAGAAGCATCAGTACGATACCTGGTGTAAATGTACTTCCACCACCTGCAACTGTGATTGAATATTTTTTCTTTGCCATTTTTCATTCCTCCTGAATGTTGTTTGTTTTTCTTTGTTGAGTTCATCATAATATCGTATTTATCCTGATACAATAGTTTCACCTCATTCAGGAACGTATCATCAATGTTGTTTCATTTCACAAAACATGTGATTTTTCACAAATGGCTTATTTATGCGGTTTTTCAATGTTTTTCTTCGTTGTTTTCAGTTATTGCTTCTTGTTTTTTCAATTGATGTTCCATGTATTTTAATGTCAGAAATTCATTGACAATGTGAAAATGCACTGTCGGATAATATAGGAATCCATACCCGATCGTATGTATTTCTTCTGACTGAAATGTCAAAACTTCATCTGCAAGATCATAAAATTCACCCTTGCCCTGCATTGCGATTCCTATGATCTTTGCTCCACTCTCTTTTGCACTCCTCATTTTGCGGATCTGTTTTTCATTTTGCCCAGAAAGGCTGTAGAAGATCACAAGATCATCTTCGGTAAATTTCTCTGAAAGAAATTCAAATTCACTTGCTCCTTCTATCGTATTGATAAAAATGCCTTGATACAGAAACTTTTCTTTCAGATGCTGTGCCGCTAATTTCTGTGTCGATCCTGAACCTTGTGTATAGATCCTGCTTGCAGATTCTATCATCTGGCAAACCTTATCCATATCCATATCCATATCCTCAAAACGCCGAATATTGGCTATAAAACTGTTTGCATTTCGATCCATATCTTTTTCTTCGTATAGAATCTCTGCTTTATCTTCCCATTTCAGGAAAGAACGCATCTCACTATATCCAGAAAAGCCAAGTTTCTTTGCGAATCGTAGGATCGTGGTATGTGATACATGACAAAAAACCGCCAGCTGCTGAATCGAAATCTGTTTACATTGTTCTTTATGACGCACGATATATGCCCATATTTGAAGATCATTTTCATTTAAAATGTCAAATTTCTTCTGTATCAATTCTTCCATATTCCTAGCTCTCATCAGACTGGCTCCTTTCCTCTAAATATTCTAAATAACGCAAAAACATCATTTCTGACAGAATATAATAAGATGTCATGGATTCATATCGCCCTTTATACAAATTTTGTTCTACCATTGTTGTCGTTATGTATAAATTATAGTTACTGATCTCTGCCAATGGATTCTTCTTTTGTTTTGTGATCGAAATGATCGGTGTTCCTTTGATCCTTACTTTCTTGGCAAAATCTATCGTAGGATCTGCTTCTCCTGACACAGAAATGATCAAAACAAGATCATCACTATCTATATACTTTACTACCGTTTCATATTCTGTCATTCCACTAAAATCATAAAAACGCTTATCTGTAAAATAAAACAATCGTTTAAATTCCTTTGCAACGATCTTTTGTACCATGCCTGTTCCATATACAAATATTCGTTTTGCCTGATAGATCAACTCGCTGATCTCTTTAAAATCCTGCTGCACCATATCCCGCATCATTTCTTCATATGCGAGACAAACTTTTACAGCTTTGCTTGTATCTTGTTTCTTGTCATCATTTTCCATCCTAAGATGTACTTTGAACTCACCAAAGCCTTTTAAAGACAGCTTTTTTGTAAATCGAAGTACTGTTGTTCTGGATACATTACATTTCCTTGCAAGTTCTTCGATCGTCATATTTTCACATTGTTTTTTGTGTTTCTCCACATAGTCCCATATGTACAAGTCATTCTCGCTTAACCTGTCACTGTATTGGTTCAGTAGTTCCTCTAACCGCATATCTTCCTCTTCTCTTATGATACAACCACGGCTTTGAAACATGTTCATTAAAAAACTGTACAAATGGCCCTGTCCCCAAAGCTGTGATCACTGTGCCTATTCCTATATTACCTCCAAATATAAGAGATATTATAACACATATAAGGTCCGTTGTAATCCTGCATAATTTAAAAGGGACTTTACTTATTTCATGAATTTGTACGCCTAATGCATCATATGGCGCACTCCCAAGTTCCGGTGTCATATAGATGGAGCATCCAAGACAGATACCTAAAATTGCTATAACGAGAAATAGAATTCTAATTCCAAGATTTTGAGGATTTTGAAAAAATATATGATATTTTGTTGTAAAAAAATCTACAAGTAAGCCTACACCTGTCATATTCCATAATGTCCCAAATCCAAATACCGCACCTATTTTCTTTTTTTCTTTTATAACGTGAATTACAAGCAGCATAAGGATCACTGCATTTACAAAAATCTGCCACACGCCAAACGAAAATGGGAGATGTGCACTCACTGACATATTCATGCAACTGAATGGATCTACCCCAAATCCTGATAAATTCAACACAGCCACACTGAATCCTATGAATACAACTCCAATAAATGCCATAAAATATTGTTTCATTTTTATATCCTTTCTTTTAAAAAAGGACCTTGCTTTCCGCAAAGTCCCTCTTCTTTAAATTTTAATTCATATAACTATTTAGAAATCTTGTATAAAACATCTCCAATGTTTACATGACCTTCTGTCTTTACAAATTCAATCTTATATTCATCCATTGCTGTTAAAACGATCGGTGTAACCGTTTCTTTTCCTTTGGATTTCACAAAATCCAGATCAACGGATCCCATTAGTTCACCTGCGTGAACTTCATCTCCTACGGAAATATCAAGATCAAATCCTTCTCCATTTAATTCTACCGTATCCATTCCGATATGCATGAGAACTTCGGCTCCATTGTCTAATACAAATCCTATGGCATGTTTTGTATCAAAGATTGATGCTACTTTTCCATCCACTGGAGCATATAGATTTCCTGCATCTGGCTCGATGGCTACTCCATCTCCCATTAGTTTATCAGAGAACATTGGGTCATTTACTTTCTCTAATGGAAGGACTGTTCCTTCAAAATATGCTTTGATCTCAATTGCATCATCTTTCTTTTTCTTCTTAAAAAATAACATCTTTCTTCACCTTTCTTCCCATACATATGTTTTGGTTTCTTATTTTAATTCTGGCCAGTAATCTTTGTTAGCCTCGATCAGGTCATCTAAGATCTGTTTTGCTACTTTCGCACTTGGTACTGTCTTAGATAATGTCAGTGCCTGCCATAACTTCTGATAGCTTCCTTCGATCCATGCTTCAACTGTCAGTTTTTCTACGCTTACCTGCTGTTCCATTAATCCTTTCTGGAACTGTGGGATTGCTCCCTGGCAGATCTTTTCGTATCCGTTGCTTCCTACGATACATGGGATCTCTACCATGGCTGTACGGTCAAAGTTCTCAACTGCTCCTTCGTTTGGTACGATCAGTAAGAATCTTTCCTGTGTATTTTCTGCGATCGCGCATGCTAAGTCTACGATATATGTTGCATGTGCATCTGGTTCGAATGCACTTCCGACTGCTGTTCCGTTTTCAATGATCTTTCTGCATTCTCCGAAGATGAATTTTTCTCTTCCATCCATGACTTCGTTCGCTCTTGTGTATTCTGGATTTGATGTTTCTACAACATAATCTGGGAACAGGTAGTATTTTAAGTATGTATTTGGAATTGTTTCTGGATCAACTGCATATACATCTCTTGCTTTCTGGAATGTATGTACCCAACTTTCGTCTACATGCTGGTTGGAATCTGATAATGCATCTGCATATCCGTTTGCTGCCATATGTTCTTTGATCTGTGGCATTAAGTCATTTCCTTCAGAATCATAGATCTTGTTCCACCATCCGAAGTGGTTCAATCCATAATATCCGTACTGCATTTCTTTTCTGGATTTTAATCCAACCATGTTTGCCATCTTTTCCATTAAGTCGATCGGCATATCGCAGATATTTAAGATCTTGGAATCTGGTCTTAATCTTCTTGTTGCTTCTGCAACGATCGCTGCTGGGTTTGAGTAGTTTAACATCCATGCGTTTGGTGAATATTTTTCCATGTAATCAAGGATCTCAATAACTCCACCGATGGAACGCATTCCGTAAGCGATTCCTCCTGGTCCGCATGTTTCCTGTCCGAGTACTCCGTATTTTAGAGGGATCTTCTCGTCTTTTTCACGCATTGCGTATTTTCCTACACGGATATGTGCTAATACGAAGTCGATGTCTGTGAATGCTGTTTCTGGGTCTGTTGTATAATCAAATGCTACTTCTGGTGCATTTTCTTTTAAATAGATCTCACATGCTTTTGCAACTGTTTCCTGTCTCTCTGCATCGTTATCATAAAACTTGATGGAACGAATTGGGAATCTGTCCATATGATCTAGAAGCATCAGTACGATACCTGGTGTAAATGTACTTCCACCACCTGCAACTGTGATTGAATATTTTTTCTTTGCCATTTCTTCTTTCCTCCGAATTTATACTATTGATTATAATAATGTTTCAAATACTTCTCTGATACTAGGAACTTTTAATCCAATGATAACCTGATATGCTTTTCCATTGATAGAACATCCATGTGTTCCGATTGCTTTGAAATAAGGATCGTCTTTACATAATGTTTCATCTTTTACGTTGACACGTAATCTGGTTGCACAGTTTGTTACATCAACGATATTGTCTTTTCCTCCAAGTCCTTCAAGGATCAGTTCGCATAACTCAAGCTTAGGATCTCCTGCTTTTCCATCTTTTTCTGCCTGTTTGTTTCTGAATTTTTCTTTTGATCCAAATTCAATCTCTGCTTCATCTTCACGTCCTGGTGTTTTGAAATCAAATTTTAAGATCAGGAATCTGAATACTACAAACCAGATAGCTGTAAAGATCAGACCAATAACCAATTCTAATAAATACTGCTGCCAGTGGTTTCTCATTAATGGAATCAAGTTCAGTGATGCGATTTCGATCAGACCACCTGAGTTGATACCAACGATTCCTGCAAGCCACATAGTTGTTGCCAGTGTTGCTGCTAAAAATGCATGAACTACGAATAACATAGGTGCTACGAATAAGAATGTAAATTCAATTGGTTCTGTAACTCCACATACGATTGCTGTTAATGTGATAGGTAATAACAGTGCAAATACTTTTTTCTTTTTCTCTGGTTTTGCTGTGCTGTAGAATGCTAATGCTGCTCCAAGACAGCCAAACATTTTTGCAAATCCACTTGCTGTAAATCCTGCTTCTGGACAGAAAGATTTTAAAGATGCTGTGGATGCTGCGATCTGTGGTAATAATTTTGCCCAGTAAGCATATAATCCACCAGGTACAACAACGTTATCATAGTAGAATGGTGAGTATAATAAGTGATGTAATCCAAATGGGATCAACGCTCTTTCAAGGAAGTTGAATACAAAGATTCCGATAGCTCCTGCACTCTTTACAAATCCCTGGAATGCTGTGATTCCTAACTGAACTTTTGGCCAGAAGGCACATGCTAATACTGCAACTGGGATCATTACGAAGAATCCGATCATGAATACGAATGTTGATCCTGAGAATGAACCAAGCCATTCAGGAAGTTCTGTATCAAAAAATCTGTTATGTAGATAAATTACGATTCCGGATACTGCTAAAGCTCCAACCATACCCATATCTAATGTTTTGATACTTGCGATCATTGCAAGTCCGCTTGTTCCACCGACTTCTGCATTCATGTTAACTCCGAATACTCCACCCCACTGAGTTAAGATCGTGTTTACAAAATAATGGAAAGTCATATATAAAACTAATGCTTCCATGCAACATCTTGCATTTTGTTTCTTTGCCATTCCGATTGGCAATGATACTGCGAATAACAATGGTAACTGGTTAAATACTGTCCATCCACCTTGTAAGAATACGTTCCAGCATTTGTACCACATGCTTGTTGGTGCTGCCAGACTTCCCATGATCGCCTGTGTTGTAAACAGAGTACCTATTCCTACTGAGATACCTGCAAATGCGAACAGAAGTACTGGTGTAAACATCGCACCTCCAAATTTTTGAATCTTCTGCATCATTTTTCAAATCACTCCTTTTCAAAAGTTTATTCATACAATTCTTTGATTTATCTTGTTTTAAATACCGGTATTTCTTAACTACAAGCTAATCATAACAGGATGGTAAATTTTTCTCAATAGATTGTACGTCTTTAGAAACAGTGCACATTACTTTATGATTTTTCACATTTTGTGTGATTTGTCACACTTGCTTGTAAAGCACGTATTTAAGCCATTTTTTGTACCTTTTTACTTGATCATATTGCTAAAAAGTGAAAAAAGGAACCAACTGTGAAACTTGTTCACAACTGGTTCCTTTTTGTATATTTGAATCTGATCGATCACATTTGCATTGCTTCTTTCATACGATCTAACGCTTCTTTGACTGTACTTCTTGGACATGCTACATTGATCCTCTGGAAGCCTTCTCCGTTCTTTCCAAAGATCTTTCCGCTGTCTAACCATAGTTTGGCTTTATGAATGATCAGATCTTCTAATTCATCTGCTCCAAGTCCTGTCTCTCTGAAGTCAAGCCATACGAGGTATGTGCCTTCATAATCGATCATTTTGACTCCTGGAAGATTTTCTTCTACATACTGTTTTGTAAATTCGATATTCGCCTGTACATAGGATTTCATGGCATAATACCATTCTTCTCCTTTTTCATATGCAGTCTGGCAGGCAACTAGTCCCATAACTCCCATCAATCCTGTTCCGGCTGCTTTTAATTCTGCCTTAAATTGACGTTTTAATTCCCTGTTTGGAATAAAAATATTAGAAAGTGACAGTCCTGCGAGATTAAATGTCTTGCTTGGCGCAGTGCATGTGAGCGTGATATCTTCATATTCTTTTTTGATTGCAGTAAATACCTGATGTTGTCCTTTGAACACAAAATCTGCATGAATTTCATCACTGACAACCAATACATTGTGTTTTAAACAGATATCTCCGACTTTCTCTAATTCTTCTTTTGTCCAGACACGCCCAACCGGATTATGCGGATTGCATAATAAAAAAAGTTTCACATTATTTTCTATGATCTTTTTCTCAAAATCTGCATAATCCATATGATAACGATCATCCACACCCAAATAGAGGTCACTGCTTACAATGTTCCTTCCGTTATCTGTGATCACTTCCGAAAATGGATAGTATACTGGGGACTGAATGATCACGCTGTCTCCCGGATCTGTAAAGGCTTTCACAGCCATGGCAAGGGCAAATACAACACCCGGTGTTTTTACCAGCCATGTTCTTTTGACTTCCCAATTATGATGTATTTTCATCCAATTGGCTACTGCCTGAAAATATAGAGTCTGCACTTCACTGTATCCAAAGATTGCTTCTTTTGCACGTTCTACTAAAGCATCTTCTATATAAGAGGATGTTTTAAAATCCATATCCGCAACCCATAATGGAAGCACATCTTCTGGCATTCCTTTACGCTTCGCAAAATCATATTTTAAACAATCTGTATTTCTTCGATCCACAGGTTCATCAAAGTTTAAGTTTCTCTCAGGCATCTTATTCACCTCGTACTTCTGCAAATACCTCTTCCAGTTCATTTAATAAATCTTTGACATTCTCAATTCCGACAGACATTCTTAACACACAATCCGTGATCCCGTTTTGTTTGCGGATATGTTCTGGAACATCTGCATGTGTCTGTGTCATTGGATATGTGATCAGTGTTTCCACCCCACCAAGACTTTCTGCGTATTTGATCATTCTTACTTTTTCAAGGATATTGATCGCATATTCTTTCTTCGTAAGTTCAAATGTAAGCATTGCACCAAATCCTCTTGCCTGCTTTTTCATGATCTCGTATCCCGGATGTTCTTTGAATCCTGGATAAACAACTTTCTTTACGATATCCTGTTCTTTTAACCATTTTGCGATCTCGATCGCATTTTCCTGTGCACGGTCCATGCGGACTCCTAAGGTTTTGATCCCTCTCTGAATCAGGAAACAGTCAAATGGTGCTAATCCGGCTCCTGTTGTCTTGATCAGGAAACGAAATCTTTCACTGATATCTTCTCTGTTTGTAACTAAGAATCCAGCCAGTGTATCGTTGTGACCTCCAAGATATTTTGTTCCGCTGTGTACAACAATATCTGCTCCGAGATTTAATGGATTCTGGAAATATGGAGATAAAAATGTATTATCAACGATCAGAAGGATGCTATGTTTCTTTGTGATCTCAGCTAATGCTTTGATATTTGTGACATTCATCATTGGGTTGGTTGGTGTCTCGATATAAACTGCTTTTGTGTTTTCTCTGATATATGCTGCAACATTTTCCTTGTGGCAGTCTACACTGGAAAATTCGATTCCGTTTTTCTCAGATACATGATTAAATAGACGGATGCTGCCGCCATATAAATCTGCATCCACGATCAGATGATCGCCCGGTTTGAATAATTCCATCATCAATGTGATCGCTGCCATTCCTGATGAAAATGCCAATGCATCGATTCCATTTTCCAGAGAAGCAACTGTCTTCTCCAGATGTTCTCTCGTTGGATTCTGCAGGCGGCTGTAATCATAACCTGTGCTTTGTCCGACTCCTGGATGTGCGTATGTTGCTGACTGATAGATTGGGTAACTGATCGCACCATAGTGGTTGATCGAATTTTCTTCCTCTTCTAAATGAATACATTTTGTCTCTATTTCTCGTGCCATATATATCTCCTGTCTCATCCTATGTTTTATTCTATCTCAAATCTGTTCTATCCAAAAAAATGTAAGAACATCATATAACTCACTGTTCCAAGTAAAATGCTGATCAGCGTATTATGTTTCCATTTGTAACTGACTGCAGTGATTGCTGCTGCGATCAGTTTCCATAAGCCATCTGCCATAAAGTCATCCCCGACATCTTTCAGGCAATACACGATCAGTACTGCCATGATTGAAGATGGCAACACCATTCCTAATCGTTTGATCTGATCTGGAAGCTCTTTTCCTTCCTGAAATACAAGAAAAGGGAGGGCTCGAAGTCCAAATGTGATCACGGCAGAAACGAAAATCGCGATCAATGCCATTTTTGTGTTCATTATTTTCCCCTTTCTGTCTAAACTTCCTGTTGTTTGCTATTCCAGAAGATTAAAACTCCTGAAACGATCACCAATGCTGGCAGCATAAATGCCCGCTGTCCAAAGATCATTAAGGCGATCACTGCGATCAGAATTCCTGCAACCGCTGGAAAATGCTTGTCCGCTTTCTCCCACTGATCGATAAAAATGATGATAAATAATGCAGTCATACAAAAATCAATTCCTGTTAATTCAAATGGAATCAACTGCCCGATCAATCCACCCATCACTGCTCCAAACATCCAGTAACATCTGCTGAAGAATGCAACGAGAAACATCTCTTTTCTGCTGTTTTCATCTTTGTCTTCGATCGTGCAGTTTACTGCATATGTTTCATCTGTTATCGTATGGATCATATAAAGTTTCTTTCTTCCCATCTTACGGAATGTCTCCAAAAATGAAAGGCTGTAGAAACTCTGTCTGCTGTTCATCAACAATGCCGTCACTGCAATCGTAACGATCGATGCCCCGCTGCTTAAAAATGTGATCAGGACAAACTGAAAAGCTCCTGTATACACGGTAAGGCTTGTAAGAAGCGAATAATACCACGCAAATCCTGCATTCTCCATCATCATTCCATATGCCATACTGACAAATATATAGCTGCACATGATTGGTATGGATTTCATAAATGCTTGTTTTGTTACACTTTTTACGCCTTGCATAAATCCTTCACCACTTCCCCTGCGATGATCAGTCCTGCGACAGATGGTACAAATGCTGTACTGCCTGGAATCGCTCTTTTCTCTGTACATTTGTGCTGTGCTCCTGGAGGGCAGATACAGTTTGTTCTGCAATTGTTTGCCATATCATCTTTTGGTTTGATCGGCATTTCTTCTGAATATACAACTTTTAATTTCTTAACTCTTCTCTTCTTTAATTCTCTTCGCATAACCTTTGCAAGAGGGCATACTTTTGTCTTATAGATATCTGCCACTTTAAACTGGCTTGGATCTAATTTATTTCCAGCTCCCATACTGCTGATGATCGGTACATTCTTTTCCTTTGCTGCCATAACTAATGAGATCTTTGCTGTCACTGTGTCAACGGCATCAACGATGTAGTCATATTCCTCAAATGGAAATTCATCGGCATTCTCTGGTAAGAAGAAACATTTGTGAACGTTGACTTTCGCATCTGGGTTGATCTCTAAAATACGGTCTCTCATCACTTCTACTTTGTATTTTCCGATTGTTTTTCTTGTTGCGATGATCTGGCGGTTTAGGTTTGTTAAGCAGACTTTATCATCGTCAACAAGGTCGAATTCACCGACACCGCTTCGTACTAAGGCTTCGCATACATATCCACCAACACCACCGATTCCAAAGACAGCAACTCTGCTGCCTGCTAATTTATCAAGTGCTTCTTTTCCAAGTAATAGTTCTGTTCTTGAAAACTGATTTAACATTTCTTTCTCCTTTTATTTAGAATAAAAAAGCGGATGCTTAGCATTTCTATTCTTGTTATGCTGCGCTTCCGCTGGTATTTTTGTATTTCCTACTATTTCTATTGGTTTTATTATATGCAAACGATGATTGGATGTCAAGACTGGTGTTGTTATTTTTATGTGTCAACAAACGATTGTTAAACTCCTTACAAATTCAACATTTTGTAGATTTCTTCTTTCTCTGCCTCTGGATTCTCTTTTATTAATGTATAAATAGGTTCAATTACTATCGTATCTTCTTCTGATTCTTCTGCAATCTGTGGCAAAGTTTTATTTTTCAAAATTTTCTTTTGAACTAATGAAATTAATTTTAATATTTCTCCTTCCTTACGTCCAATCCTCTGTGCACTTTGTATCTGACTTGCTCTGTCACTCTCTGCCATCTCTTCTCTCAGATACAAATATCTTTCCCTCTCATCCTGACTGATCTTTATCATCTCTTCCAGCGCCCTTTCCATATACTTATTACCTTTTGATTCCTGTTCCAATTCTTCCCATGTCTGTGCAGCTATCAACTTTGCCCATCGATATAATGGTTTTTTCTTTTGTTTCTCTTTTACGTACTTTAGTTTCTTCAATTCTATCATATGAAATTGAAATTTTCTACTATATATCTCTTTGGTTTTTTCATCCATCAGACTAAATTTATGGTAATAATTCGGACTTATCATTTGATTAAAATTTAAAATACCAACATGAATACATGGTGGAATTTCTCCATAAGGATGTCCTTTTTTTAATCCATCTGTAAACATTCGACAATTATAAAAAAGGCTTCTCTCTGTCCAATCATCTTGATAGGTGTTTTGCATTTCAATGTTAATCTTTCTGTTTTGATTTAAAATCAATTTGATGTCCAGAATTCCTTCTTTTTCTTCATCATTTTCTCCCAGTGTAAATGGATCTGTAATTTCAATTTTTTTGATTTCATATTCTTTTAAATCCAGCAATGCCATTGGAAATCCTTTTACAATTTTAGTATTTTTAAATATTTTTTGAAATGCATAATTGTTTGTTAGTTTTACTGTTATTTTTTCATCACTAATCGCTCTGATCTTTAATTGTTCATCATTGATTTTATTTTTTAGCTTTTCTGTCATATGTATCTCCTTATGTTTCTTTTATTTACATGGATTTATTTTACATTATTATACATTTATTTACAATATGTTTTTACATTTTATTCCATATATTTTAAATTCTTATTTGTAAAACAAAAATAAGGATATGAGTGTGAATTCACTTTCACGCTCATATCCTCATTTCTCGTAATCATTTCAAAAAATTCGATCATCTATGATAACATACTATCTCAGAAAAAAGCTACTGATATATCCATCCTTCCAAGATCCTTTGATAGCGATTTTACTGCTTGCTTCTAAATGCATTTTTTCTCCATCAAATTTATATTTATAGATACTATCATTACTTAGTATATACAAATAGCCCTCTTTTGTTTGACATTGAATTACATTATGCTTGAATTTATAAACTTTGCTTTCTCCTGTTTGTGGGTTTAACAATGAAATTGCTTTTCCCATTCCACTGATTAGATCACAGTGTGTAACAAACAATTTATTTTTATACGGTAAAATTTGCTGTGGATTTATTTCTTTTAATTTGAGCTTGCTGATCTTGTCTTTTTTTAAATCCATCTGATACAAGATTTTATCTGTATTTCCTGAAGAAAAATAGAGATTTTTATCATCTGAATAGAAAAACACGGATTCATCTTCGCTGTGATTTACCTTTATTTCTTTTACCTTCTTTAATGTTTTCCGATCGATCTTCATTAAATAATTAATCGTTCCTTCTTCCTGATCGACCTGTTTTTCTACATAAACATAATTCCCTGCACAATGTAAATATCCAAACATTCCAACAGATTCTTCATATCGCTGTATCTTCCCCGTCTCTTCGTTATATTTTGTCAGAGTCGATACACCGTTTATCCAGTTTGTTGTATAGATATCACCATCCTTCTCATCAAAAGCAAAAAGTCCCGGCCGTCCTATTTTATATAACTTTATTTTTTGTGTATTATGATCAAGCTCCATTACTTCTTCTCGCTCATTTACATATGGAACTCCTTTTGGGATCATATACACTTTATCATTCACTGTCTTTGGAATATCATACTGACTCGCAATATTTCCGATCTTCAACTTCTTTTGTCCTGTTTTTTGAAGTTGGTCGTTATAATATAAAATATTGCTTTTATCTTTGTTCCCTATTGAGATAATGATTCCAAGTTGATAGGAATTGTTTTTGTTGTGTTGTGGTTTGTAAAAATATATGCCAGCCGATACAATGATTAGAATACTTATTAGAATTATGCTTCGTTTTTTCTTCATATCAAATTGCTCCTATTTTTCATATTCTTAAATCAACTAGCCTTGTTTTTTCTCATTGATTATATCAATTACAATACTCAAAACCAAATACAATAAAAATAGAACTATATCCTGCACTATAATTTCTTGTCTTGTATACGGAATATATTTTTGTGAGCTACTTAAAAAGGTAACAATTCCTAGAAATATTACCAATTGAATTATATTTTTACGAAATGTTTTTAATCGCAATTTTTTTTTCATCCTTTTGCTCCTTTCTCTTAACCAACAACATATCTTACTTTATTCATACTCATTACTGATTTATGAATTTTATAATATACTTTTATTCCTTTCTTTTTATAATAAGCTTTATGAACCGCCTTCTCTAAAGCTGAATATCCTCCATAGGATGATGCCAAGGAAACTGCTGAAAGCCCCCATCCACATCCAGGTACTGCTGATATCATTAGAATTACTTAGATTTATACCTCCTATATCATACAACTCATCTGTTACCATTTCTAGTTACCATTTGCAATAATATAAGAATTCATATGATACGATGCTCTTTTATGAACACTGGCTCCACCCAATATATTACATGAACTCTTGCTATTATTTTTCTCCTCCTTTCCTTTATTATTTTGTATAATTTCCGACTACATGTATTGTACTGTCGGATTTATTTGTAACAAAAACACTGTATTCCCCTGTTTTTTTTATATTAAATGTCTTTTTTGCCATATCTGTTGTCTCTACATACATTCTTCCTATACTTTTTGCTACAATTCCTATACGTATTTTCTTTGTTGGAAACACACTTGCCTCTACAGTAATTTTACTTCCTGCATTTTTATGAAATGTTTTCGTTTTCTTTTCTGTTTTTAGTCCAACTTTCCAGTTTACATTAACTCTTGTAGCAAATGGTAATATTTCTTGATTTTCCTCTACTTCTTCCTTATATCCATTTTCTAACATCCAATTAGGTGAAAAAATAATATCTTGTTCATTTTCTTCTGCAGCTACTGGAATATTTAAATTAATTAAATATATTACACTAACAAGCACTATCATTAATACCTTTTTTACAAACATCTTTTCTCTCCTCTACTCTTCTTCCGTTATCACCATATAATGTCCACCCGCTATCGCTTTTTTCGCCCCTAGATTTTCTAAAAATACCCGATACCGTCCATCTTTTTTTACCTTTAAGTGGCTTACCAGATTTACCCCATTCTCTATATAAGTTTCCTCTCCATCCTCATCAATAATTCCAATTGCTATATGTGTTTCAGGGTGTTCTTCTTCAAACCCCATACAGGCAGCCACTTGAACACAAGTTCCCTTTTTTAAGTGTCCTTCTTTTGTCTCTATTCTCTCTTTCGGCTTGATCTTCCATGTAAATGGTTTTCCATCATTCTCTTTTAATCTTTCATTTTTTATCATGCACTTTTTGATTCTGGTTTTATCATACATTCTATACTTTGCTTTCTGATCTTTTATATCACCTTCCGTTCCAACATTGATCTCCTCTCTTGTTTCATCTGCAATCTTATCGTATGCCTTTACAAATCCTATCCCTGAAGCAAATACCGTAGTTGCACTGAGTATGATCATTCCAAATAAGACACTTACAGAAATTCCTCTTCGCAGCCTTCTTTGTTGTCGATAAGATTTCATCCGTTCCATTCGTAGCTTTAATACTTCCTTACTCTCATATAACCCCGCTGTTGTATATCTTCCGTATCTGATCTCTTCCATAGAAATATCTATGATCGTAGAAAAATATCCTTTTACATCTGGCAGATATTCACATACTGTCCTGTCACAGTATGTTTCTCCCCATTGATCTAATTGATAAAAAACATCCTTTAACGCAGGTTGAAACCAGTATATACAACAGATAATGTTCGCCAAGTGTTTCCAAATGAGATCATGATGTTTATAATGAATCAATTCATGTGTAAATATCATATTTAACTGTTGTGGTTCATAAATTCTTGGCAGAATGATTCTTGGTTTCAAACCCCCATATAACATTGGTCCGCCTGCTTTTTCTAAGATCACTACTTGAATTTCTTTATGAACCCCTAACTTTTTTGATATGCTTTTTACCATACTTTGAATTTCATCGCCACATGGATCTGCATTTAAAATATCCTTCCTTATTGCTCTGTATTTCTTTAAAAATCTGATCGTAAAAATGATCGTTCCAACCAGCCAGATGATCATCAAAATTCCAATGACCCACTTGATCGGACCTGTAACTTCAAATACATAAGTACTCTTCTCAAATCCATTTGCATAGATCAACGTGATTGGTATGGCAAACATCAATAATACCATCTTCCATATCAGATAATTGATATCAATATATCCCTTGTGTTCTATCAACCGTCCTACAGCCTTCCAAAAAAGATATAAGATCGTTCCAAGCAGTGTACATAAGAATATTCCGCTAAATATTTTTATTATGATTATCATCAAAATCAAAGTCATCTAAGATCCCTCTTAACTCTTCCCCGTCTTCTTTTGTCAGTTTCTCTCCTAATGCACTTACTAATCGTTTTGCAGATCCGTCAAACCAACGATCTAAAACTTCCTCAGCTTGATATTTGCCATATGTTTCTTCATCGATCAATGGCTGCACATATGCTTTTCTTCCTTTCTTGGTAACTTTGATATATCCCTTCTCTTCTAGCCGGAACAGATATCCGCGGATACTTGTTCTTTTATAATCTTTATTGAGCTTTTCTTTGACTGTCTCTATCAGATCAAGAAAAGGAACTTCTCCTTGATAATCCCAAATGCACTGCATGATTCGTTCTTCTAGTCTGGTTAATTCTTCCATTTTCGTATTCCTCCTTTCTTTTATGATAATCTCTCGGAATCTTCATCCCAGTAAAATCAAGGGTTTTAGATTCCATTTTTATTAAAATCCCCCACTTTTTTATCAAAAATCACTTGACAAACCGCTCAAATTTTGCGGCGAAGCCAATTGAATATATTTTATTTTTTGATTGGAGGGCGATTTTTATGTTACCTGTTAACTGTGGCAGTCATGCTGACTACCAAGATTTTGTTGTTACTCATCTTTGTAAATATTATCCTGATCCTGATGCTCTTGCTCGTTCCACATGGGATATCATTGAGCGGTTTTGGAATCTCGATCTATCTTTTACCGATACTTTTATGGCTGATAAATATTCTAAATTCGGACCAGCTCCACGAACTCCTTCTTGTATGCAGCGTTCTTACCTTCTTTCCATTGACTTTAAAGTTACTTCTTTAACGGAGTGGGCTGCCCAGCTTAAAATGAATCCACTTTATGCGATCCTTAGCGGATTTGAAGTAGGTAACACTCCCGGTGTTGGTACTTTTTATGATTTTTTTAACCGCTTATGGGACTCTGATAATGATCATATGTCACCACATATCCATCCACTGAAGACTAAGGTTAAAAAGCCTAAAACAAACGGTACAAAAGCTGATCCCGTGGAAAAAGTTACAGTTGCCGATCTTCTTCCGACCTTGGAGGAAACAGATTTTAAACTTGATGAACAGCCTTATGCTTCTCTCTTTCAGATCTATCAGAAAGAATTCCTCGATGTTTCCGTTTCCCAAGGACTTATCCATGCCGATTCCCTGGCATTAGCAGGTGATGGCACTCCTGTTGTTACTTCTCACAGGGAACGCAAAAAGCGTATCTGTAACTGCAAAGAAAATGGCATCTCTAACTGCAGATGTGACCGTTACTTTTCCCAGCCCGATTGTGACATCAGATGGGATTCCTCACGGAACTGTTTTTATCACGGATACGACCTGTATATGCTTGTTGATTCACAAAGCGACCTGCCTGTATCCCCTCATTTTTCCTGTGCTTCAAAACATGATTCCCACGGATTCCTGCACACTTTTTTCAGAATGAGATCCTTTCTTCCGGATTATACAGTCTCCAAAGTGCTTTTAGATTCTGCCCATGATGCCATGCCCTATTATCAATACTTTCAACGTGAAAATATAACACCTTTTATCGATCTGAATGGAAAAGGTGGAAGACCACCCGTTTATAAAAATGACTTTACGATCGATGAAGACGGTGTTCCCGTCTGTCCTTCCGGACATCGTATGCGTCGGGATGGTGTTGAAGTTGCGAAAGACAGGATGAAATTCAGATGTCCAAAGATCAGTCGTAAAAACGGCTGCATTTCCTGTACTTGTGAAACTCCATGTTCTGATGCCAAGTACGGACGTACGGTTCATTTGGTCATGAAAGATAATCCAAGATTATTTAACAATCCGCCAAGAAGCAGTAAGGAATGGAAACTGGAATATAATGCAAGAACTTCTGCTGAACGTTCGAATAAACGTGAGAAATTAGATTTTAAATTAGAAGACGGCAGACACCGCTCAACTAAGATGTGGTACTGCCGCCTCTATCACATCCTGATGTTACAGCATCTGGATGCACGGGATCTGCCTTCGGAACCCACACTGAAAAAAATGATTCTACAAACAGCATGATCCTGTAGATTATTATATCTCATTTTTTGAAACATAGCGACAGTTATGTTTATTTCTTATGCTTATTTTTACGTTCACGAATAATATTTATTTTTCAAAGTACAGTACCAGTATTTCTCTGGTATGATCACTCAAAATTCCGAGAGATCATTTTACTTTTAATTGCTTTTTATTTTATGTTATACTTTTTTATATCCATATAATACTTATCCTTTTGAAAGGATTTTGGTTGGTCGCCATTCGTGTTATATGGATTTTTTCTAAATCATAAGCATCACCTGATTTTTCTAAATACAAGAATTTAAAACGGCGTGAACTCTTATAAAATATGGAATGAGAAAATATCATGTTGACAGAAATCATTTTCTTTTCAAATTATCTAAAAGAGCTACAACACTTGAAATAATAACAATGGGTATTATCATTTCTTTTGTTATAAATCCTGTTAAAACTCCCACTCCATTTATAATAATATTCACAATTATACATCTACACATCCATCGAAAAATCCAATGTTTTTTCTCTTCCATATTTTCTTTTCTCCTTTACCAAGTTAAAATAGAACTTTTTTTCGTTTGAGTTTTATTCTGTCCTGATGTAAATTTTTTATTTTTACTCGTTGTCATCTTTCTTTTCAATTCATATTGTGGTATTGCATTTCCATTTTTATCAAATTTCGTAGGTCCTACGATTCGATAATAATATAAATATCTAAAATACACATTACATTCATCTGAATTTACAAAATAATATGTTACATATGCAGAAACAGCAGCCCCTACTATTATTTGCGGGCTTGGTATTTTAGTTGTCAGCCAACTAGTCATAGCTGATGCAAATGCATTTTTAGTTGCTTTTTTAAATTTTTTGCTAGAATATACAGAATAATTTTTTAAAGGATACCATTCCGTTGGATATTTCTTTGATTTCAGCAAAATTTGATTTGCTTCATTTATTGTATTTTGACTTGTATTCTTTAATTTTATATTTCCATTTTCATCTGAAACCACCTGTATATCTTCTTTTTTTAACAATTCCTGCTCTTCGTCTGAAATTACTTGTGTTGCTTTATTTTCTTGCTTTTTGCTGTCTCCTTGCTTTTCACTTGCTTGTATAGGAACAGCCGTAATTCCCATTATTGCTACCATCAAAATAACAACTACTTTTATTTTTATCATATTGTTTTTTTTCTCCTAATTTATCTTACATATTTTTAAATTATGGTGTATTAGATATATCCATATAATACTTATCCTTTTAAAAGACTTTCTTGGTTGGTCGCCATTCGTGTTATATGGATTTTTTCTAAATCATAAGCATCACCGCCCTTCAATAAATAATTCGTTACCTCTGATCCATATGATACTTCTATATTTTGAATTCCTCTCCATATTGTATTTTATAAATTTTTACAATATAATAATCACTCCACTTACTGTTATCTTCTTACCGGAATTATTTTGAATATATATAGAATATGTATCTCTTTTAGGCACTTTTATCTTTTGAATGTCATTTGGTTTTATTTCCTTTAATGTTACCTTATTTCTACTCTTATTGACTATTCCAACTTTAACCTTACTGGTTGAAGAATATACAAATTTTAATCTAACATATTTATTAGCCTCTAGTTTATAACTTCCAATTCTTTTTTCAACATTAGGATTAATACTAAGCGATACCTTATGCCCCACAGAAAATGGTTCCATTTCTTGATCTATTTCCACATATTCTATATTTGATTCTTCTTGATCTACTCCTATCTCCACTTCATCATCTGCCTTTACATTAATAGGAATAAGCATTAACATTATCATTCCTAAAACTAATACAAAAAACTTTTTCATTGTATATCTCCTCTCGTATAATATCTTTTAGATACATAAATACATGTATCTAGTTACCAAATAAATA
>ENA-OPSH01000157-OPSH01000157.1-human-gut-metagenome-genome-assembly--contig:-NODE-157-length-43344-cov-3.301970_pt1 | contig 43344 bp, 32 predicted proteins | sample MGYA00241802_ERZ501895 | MGnify/ENA primary metagenome ERZ501895 (study PRJEB25962, sample SAMEA2042304) | human gut metagenome | biome: human gut; feature: human-associated habitat; material: faeces...
ACACCGATGGCGTCATTCAGACCTTTCTCATCCAATACGAGCGTCATTGTATATTCCTTGCCGCTCTCAACGCCTCCTTCAAGCAACGCTTCCGAACGTGCTGTCGAGATGACCTGAATGCTGTCCCAACGTTCAGCTACAGCCAACTTCCATGCTGCAAGTTCTTTTGCCTTGGCATAGTTGTCTTCCAGCAGGTGGTGATAACGGGCAGCCTCCTTGCAGTAGAACTTCTCATAGTAATCATCCAATTGACGCTTCATGGTGTAGTGAGGAGCAATCTGTGCAATCGAATTCTTGATGGTACGTACCCAACCTTCTGAATAGCCTTTCCGGTTGCGGGCATAATACAACGGCAGAATTTCTGTCTCAAGCAGACTGTAGATGGTAGCAGCATCCAGTTCATCCTGATATGCCTGATTTTCATAGGTACGTTTATCCGTCAAAGCCCATCCGGCACCTTCGCGGTAGCCTTCCAGCCACCAGCCATCGAGCACGGAGAAGTTGATGACACCATTCATCAAAGCCTTTTCACCAGATGTACCGGATGCTTCCAGCGGACGGGTCGGCGTGTTCAACCAAATATCCACACCTGAAATCAGGCGACGTGCCAACTTCATGTCATAGTTCTCCAGGAAGATAATCTTGCCCAGGAACTCGGGACGGCGGGAAATCTCAACAATCTGTTTGATCAAGCCCTGACCGGCTCCATCATGCGGGTGAGCCTTACCGGTAAAGAGGAACTGTACGGGATAATCGGGATTGTTCACGATTTTTGCCAAACGGTCCAAATCGGTAAACAACAAGTGGGCGCGCTTATAGGTAGCGAAACGACGTCCGAAACCGATGAGCAGGGCATTCGGGTTGATCTTCTCCATCACCGAAACGACACGAGAGGGATCACCTTGACGCTTCAACCAGTCTTCACGGAACGACTTGCGGATGTAGTCAATCAGTTTCTTCTTCAGAATCTGACGGGTAGCCCAAATCTCTTCATCGGGTACATCGTAAATCTTCTCCCAAATCTTCGGGTTTGACAAATCAGACAAGAAGTGGGCATCGAAATGTCTGTTATACAAATCCTGCCACTCCGTGGCACACCAGGTCTGGAAGTGTACACCGTTCGTCACATAGCCGACATGGTTCTCTTCCGGATAATATCCTTTCCAGATACCGGCAAACATCGCCTGAGACACTTTACCGTGTAATTTGCTCACACCGTTCACTTCCTGACATGTGTTGCAAGCAAAAGTTGACATGCAGAACCGTTCGTTGTGGTCACCCGGGTTCATACGGCCCAAATCCATCAAGTCATCCCAGCTGATGCCCAACATCTGCGGGTAACCGCCCATATACTTGCCAAACAGACCTTCGTCAAAATAATCGTGACCGGCAGGAACCGGAGTATGTACCGTGTAGAGAGAAGAAGAGCGAACCAGTTCGAGTGCTTCGTCGAAAGTCAGACCCTTCTCTACGAAATCGCACAGACGTTTCAAGTTACAAAGAGCGGCGTGACCCTCATTACAGTGGTAGATATCCTTCTCAATACCCAAAGCTTCCAGCGTCAACATACCACCGATACCCAGCAGAATCTCCTGCTTCAGACGGTTTTCCCAGTCACCACCATACAGCTGTGAAGTAATCGGACGGTCAAACTCACTGTTCATCTCATTGTCCGTATCCATCAGGTACAAAGGAATACGACCCACATTCACGCGCCAGATATAAGCATGTACCCAATAGTTCATGTAAGGAACCTTCACAACCAACGGCTGGCCATTCTTGTCCATGACGCGCTCAATCGGCAAGCTTCCGAAATTTTGGGCTTCATAGTTTGCAATCTGCTGTCCGTCCATTGCCAACGTCTGGGTAAAATAGCCATGACGATAGAGCAGACCAATACCGCACATGTTGACATTACTGTCCGAAGCCTCCTTCATGTAGTCGCCGGCCAATATACCCAAACCACCTGAATAAATTTTCAGCACATGGCTCAAACCATATTCCATACAGAAATAAGCCACGGAAGGACGGGTCTTGTCCGGTTCCACATCCATGTAAGCACGGAAGTTATCATAGACCTCATCCATGCGCTTAAGGATGACTTTATCCTTTGCCAGCTCTTCCAACTGTTCGTAGCTCAAATGCTCCAGCAACAAAACCGGGTTCTGACCAACTTCTTTCCAAAGAGCAGGGTTCAAATCCTCAAACAGATCCGTTGCCTCATGGTTCCACGACCACCACATGTTGCGTGAGAGTTCCGACAACTTCTTCAGTTCATCAGGGATTCTAGACTTTACAGTAACCTCTTTCCAACTTGGAATATTTGCGTTACTAATCTTGACTTTCATAATAAATCGAAGTTATTTGTTTAGTTCTATTTTTAATTGCATCTCAAGACAGACGGGCTTTCACTTTCTGCAAAGCCACATCGTATGCGTCGTAATAATATTCGATGAAGTGTTTCCACAATGCCTTCTCCGAGATGGCAGCAGCCCGTTTCCGTATATCCTTTATCTCCTTGTCTGAAAGATGGGAGAAATCCGTCACCGTATCCTTGATGGCATCCGCCACTTCTGAATAGTTATAGTCCGAACGGTGGATCACTTTCACCCCGTCAGCCAACGTACTATAGCTGCCATCTGTCTTCAAGGAGTTTGCCCACAACCCGAAACCTGCCAGATCGGTCGTAATGGTCGGTACGTGGAAAGCGATACTCTCCAGCGGGGTATATCCCCACGGTTCGTAATAGGAAGGATAAATCGTCAGGTCGTTGCCCAAGATAATATCATAATAGGAGAAATTCAGGATGCCATCGTTCCCATCCAGATAACACGGAAGGAAGATAATCTTCACTTTGTCTGCCGGAGCATTCGCCATGCCCAGGTATTTCAGCTGGTCCAGCACTTTGTCATTACTCATGTCATGCAACCAGTGGGTTACGAAGGGACAATAAAGAGGAGTATCGAATGTCTGCTTGCTGTTCAACCGTTCTTTCAGGTCTTCGCGAGGTTCACCGACCCAACCGGGGACAGTGACAAAGGCAACCACATCCTTGTTCAGGTTTTTATCGCGGTTCAAACGGTTCATGGCTTCCAGATAGACATCCTGTCCCTTGTTCTTGAACTCATAACGTCCGCTGGTGCTTACCAGAATCGTATCATCGCCCAGATTTGTCCCCAACAGCTTGTTTGCCAGATTGAGCAAAGCCGCACGTGCCTTTTTACGCTTGGCTGCATAGCTGTTGCCCTTCGGCACGAAATCGTCTTCAAAACCGTTCATCAAGACTACATCCACCGGCTTGTCCAACAATTCCCGACATTCATTGGCCGTGATTTCGCTGACAGTTGTAAAACAGTCGACATGATGTGCGGTCTGCTTCTCTATGGAGTGTTTGGACTGCATATTCAGCTCTTCAGCCATCTGGTCGCCATTGTAAGCGAACAGATAATCATACAAAGGTTTGTTATTGCCGGCAATGGAACGGCCGATTGAAGTAGCGTGCGTCGTGAAGATGGTTGCTATTTCAGGGACATGCTTATGAATATAAAGGACACCCAGACCGGTCATCCATTCATGAGCCTGGTAGATGACCTGATCGGCAGCGGTCAGCTTATGGTAACGGAAATAGCTTTCAACAACCCTTCCTGCTGCATAGGAAAACATCGAAGCCTCGTCATAATCGCCGTAGGCATGCAGTGAATCGACCTTGAAATCGAGCCAGGCTTGCGTGTATATTTCATTCTTTACTGCATAAAAGCCATTGAAGTCAACCAGGAAGACAACAGGTTTCCCGGGAATGTTCCAACGTCCTGCCCGTATTTCCAGCTGCTCTTGCTCACGGGCACTTGACAACCACTCTTTATACAGCTCATCATCTTCTAAAAATAAGGGATTGCTCTTCCCTTTCCATACATCCGGTCCTATAAAAAAGAGGTGATCTCCAAACTTCTCATGCAGGGTCTTTGCTCTTGTTGAAAGAACGGTATATATGCCACCCACCTTGTTACATACTTCCCAACTTGATTCGAAAATGTAACCGGGGCTTAAGTTATGTACTCCCATAATCTCGAAAATTTTTTGCAAAGATATAAAATCTCTCCGATAAAAATAAAAAAACATTATATTTTCGGCTCTCAAAGTGAATGATTTATCTCCTGAAAGCCTTCAGTTTTCCAACAGCAACATCAAGCCGCTTTCTCCTTTTGACGCTTCAACTGTGTCCCCACAATTGCCAGAATCACGGCAAACAGTACCACGACGATGCCCATAACCTGCAACAGACTGCACGTCTCGCCCAAGAAGGTCACACCCATCACCACTGCCGTCAACGGCTCCATACAACCCAAAATGGCAGTCGTCGTGGAGCCTACCCGCTTCACGGCAAGAATCAGGGTCAAATCGGACACCAGCGTAGGAACCAATGCCAACAGGACCAGATGAATGCCTGTCGAGACATCGGGGATAGGCGAAAAGCTTCCATCCTGAACCAGAACATTGATGAAGAAGATAATGGCACAATTGAGCAAGACGTAAAAGGTCATCTTCAGCCCGTCCATGTCACGTAAGCGGAACTTCTGGATACCTACAATATAGGTGGCATACGTGCAGACCGTTATCAGGGCGAGAGTCAGCCCGACGGTATTGAAGTTTGCCCCCTCACCGGAATTGCCCAGAAAGCCTACACCGACCACCGCCAGTGCAGTGGCCAGGTAAATGACCCAATTTCCACGTTCCTTGAACAGCAATATCATAATCAGTGTCACCAGAACCGGATAGAGGAAATGGATGGTTGTTGCCATCCCACTGGGAATGTACAGGTAGGAAAGCGTCAGCAACATGGAAGTTGCCGCATAGAAGATACTGAGCAGACACAGCATCTTATATTCATTCTTTGTTACCTTGAACGAGGTTCCCTTTATCAACAGGACGACTCCCATTGCCAGGAACGAGAGAAAGAAACGGAGGAACACAACCGTATTGACTGCCACCCCGGCATGGATAGCCGGCAATGCGAAAAAAGGTACAAGTCCGAATGTTGCGGACGACACAATCGCGTAAACAAGCCCTTTGACTGACTTCATAGACAAACAGAATTTTATCGCAGGTGCCTCAGGCGTTGCCTCAAACGCTCGCGCACCGGTTTTTCTACAACTATTAAAGTGACGGCGGTCAGAACCATCAGAATACCCAACATAATCTTCGGCGTCAGTTGCTCATGGAACAAGGTTACCCCAAAGAAGAGGGCGGTGACCGGCTCCAAGGCACCAAGAATGGCTGTCGGCGTGGAGCCTATGTGATGAATGGCAGTGGTCGTACACATCAGCGAGACGACCGTCGGGAGTGAAGCCAATGCCAACACATTGCACCATCCGCCGACCGAACGCACCGGCACAAGGTTCATGCAAAAGTCCAGGCGGACGACATAAATCAAAACTCCGAAGACCAGCGCATAGAAAGTCAGGCGCATGATGGAGATATTTTTCAGGATGGACTGGTTGACGCCCACAATATAAACGGCGTATGACAAGGATGACAACAGGACAAAGACCAGACCGACCAGGCTCAATGGAGCACCGTCGGTACCCTTTGAAAGGAATGAGATACCGCACAAAGCCAACAGGATGCCTCCCCACACAATAGGTGAGATGCGTTCATGAAAGCAAATCATCATGATGAGAGCAACCAGAACCGGATAGACGAACAGGATGGTCGAGGCAATGCCGGCATCCATATAGTTATAGCTCAAAAACAACAGCAGTGATGAACTGGAGAAAATCAACCCGGCAAGTACCAGAGGAATAATTTCCTTCTTCTGCAACCGGAACGACTCGCCCTTCCACTTCATCAACAGGGCCAACAAGACAATTGCCAATCCATAGCGATAGAACAAGACGGAGTCGGCATTCAGACCTTCCTCATACAACGGAAGGGTAAACAAAGGATTCATCCCGTAGGTGACGGCAGCTATGATGCCACACGTAAAACCTTTCGTTTTAGCACTAAACATTACCTCTATCATTTAAAAGTCCGCAAAGGTACATATATTCATGGGAACTCCTTCCCTGAATCTGCCGAATTTTTCGCCTGACGACAACACGGAATCATCAGGCAGGGCGGGATGCCCGGTCAAACTGTTTTTCCCGCCCGCCGATAATTTCCGGCTGGACCTCGGGACTGGAGGTGCCATCTGCCTATACCGGCTCCCAGGCCTCAATCTCCCCGCCGATTTCTATCTTCACCTGTTCGGGGTTCTTGTCGATGACCACGGAGAGCACATGCTCTATGCCCGGCTTAAATACAAAACTGCTTTCAACCAAATAAGATACTCCTTTCATGACTACTTCCAACAGAGGACGACGACCGGGCAGCCGTTGCGGAACAATAATGGCAGCATATTTATGCCCACCCAAGGAACGGGCACGAATCGTCTGCTCGGACCCATAGGCATATTTTGTGGCAATCCCCACACTGAGGTCAATGGTTGCCGAGGGGACAGTATGATGGATATAGACTTCAGCATCGTCAGGCAGCTCGCCTTCAAAATCTTCTCCTTTGATCAGACGGACCTGAAGCTTGCTCAGGATGTGATGGAACTGCAAGGTCACGGCTTCTGTTCCGGCCTCCTGACCACGGGCTGAGGCAAAGAGGAAATCACTTGCCTCGTATCCGCCCGGACGCACATCGGTGGCAGGACGGTTCTGGTCCAACTCAACTTCAAAAGGATAGTCGTCAACGGAAGTGACGGACGACGTGTAAGGGTAATAGGCAAATACGTCATACGTCCCTCCATTCCAATAGATGGGTTGGGGAGCCTGCCAACCGGAGGTGCCCTTCCACGTCAGCGGAGCATTGTTCACCTCGTTGCCTGCCGGCTCCAACGGCTGTCCGGAGACAGCGACGTAGAGACCGATGCTGTCACCGGAGTCAAAGTGATTGTCCGTAACCCGGGAAGGCACTGTTCCGACTTCCGGATAGCGGACGTCAAACCGCATCCTGTCTGCCGTGCTTTCCGGTTGCATCATTTCCGGCTCCTCCTGTCCGGTGCAGGCTGCTACCGACAGGAAAGTCCAGGCTATACTCAAAAATAGAACTGTTTTCATCGTTTTCCTCATTTAATCTTACTACTGAACCGAACGGCGGATGGAAGGCGAGCCCCGATGTATCTGCGGAGCATAATGAGCTCCCCGGGCACCATATCCGGCGTAGGGTGAAACGACAGCACGTGTGGCAGCACCGGCACTGCGCTTGTCGTTGGCGACAAATTTCTCGAACGTGTATTCCTCACCGGCGTATGTCAGGATACGGCGCACGATTGATTCGCGACTGATGGTATTGTAATAGGGTATGTCATTATTCATACAGCTGTTTTGCTCTGAACGCCATACCCCGCGATTGTGCATGAACCCTCCTTCGAACACGTCTACAATGTCACTATAACGGTCGTCAAAGATGAGATGACTCCAGGGCACTTCGTGCATCTTGCCCGTCAGGGCCAGGTTGTCATACCAACCATTGGCTTTCGCCACATTGAAGGCGTCGACATGTCCACAACAAGTACATGAACAGAAGTCTATGAATTCGTTGTGATAGATGTATTCATCACCCAGTTTGCCAAAGCCATGTCCACCAGCCTCATGCTGGATGACTCCGCGTGCATCATACGGGTAACCGTAGTCGCTCATGGGACAGAACGCAATGGCAGAACCGTCATCCCACATCTGGCAGATGCCGCCGTAATCGGTCGTGTTGGGAGTCATCACAATCAAGGTCCGGTTGAGATTGTCCCGGGTTACCGGAGTGCGCATGTCCACCACATACTGGAACACGGCATCATAGTCACACCGCAAACCGACTCCTCCCGTGAACGTCGTCCCAAACTTGGAGTAACGGATTGTATTGACCGTCCCGATTCCACTCTCCGGAGAGAGGGCGATGGCCGTATAGACGTTGAAGTAGTCGCGATAGGTCGTATAAGGCTCGATGGCGAAGAAATGTTCCACCTGCTCTTTCATGGCTTTCAGGTAATCTCCGCGCGCAATGTCTTCTGCGTTGAAGCCATCTCCCAGGAAGACCAGATTGACCCCGTTCCCCTTGGTCGCACGCTGCAAGGTGACCACTTCATCTTCATCATATTCATAGTCATACTGAAAAACAGTGCATCGGGCGGTATAATCCTTGTCCGTCAGACGGAAGACAATCTCGCCGGTGCGCTGTTGTGCACCTCGGTTCATGGCATGGATGGTCAGTGTCAGCTCGGTCTTTCGGTTGCCTGACGTAGCAGACAGGCTGCACCAGTCCGGCATGGAGTCCACCGTCCACTCGCCCTCGGAGTCAATCACCAGCGTACGCTTGCACTCGGTATTGATGGCACAAGCCAGTGCAGGACGGCACACCAGCTCATGATGAGCCGTGATGCGTTTGAACTCACTCCATCCCGGTTCTGCCTGATACTGTTGCACCGACGACTCGGGCACCTCCACGGCAAAGTTGTCCTTGGGCACCCCGTCAAAGGCTTTCCCCTGGACATAAGGCGGAACGGTCCCCTTGCAAACGATACTGCCCAGTCCGGTACACATATAGAACGCATTGTTCATGATGCTCTCCACCCCGGCAGAGAAGACAATCCCTTCAAGTCCCTTACATTCATAGAAGGCATACTGACCGATGGTCAGTACCTCTTCCGGAATTTCCAGTATCCCCGACAAACGCCAGTTGGAGCCCCCGTCCGGACTTCCGAACACATAGTTTCCAATGGAACGGAGCCTCTTCGGCAAGACGAGCACGCCCGAAAAGTCGCATCCGTCAAACACATAGTCATTGAGCACCAGCAAGTCTTTCGGCAGGACAAGCTCTCCCTTGAAATGGCATCTGCTGAATGCATGCTTGCCGATGGTGGTGATGCCGTCATGCAGTTGCAGGGTCCCGTCAAAGCCACAACGTTCGAACACGTTGTCCATAAGAGTCGTCACGCCTTGGGGAATCTCCAGGCTGCCGGTCAGTCCGGAACAGTCGGCAAACGCATAATCGCCGATGTGTTGCAAGTTCTCCGGCAGATGCAGGCTGCCATACAGATTGGCACAGAACTCAAAACAGTTGTCGCCAATGTACTCCAGCCCGGTGGGCAGTTTCAGCTCACAGGCAAACTTGCAATTCTTGAACGGACCGCCATACCAATACTTCTCCTCCCCGTGCCCCAGCCGTTTCAGCGTAGAGGGCAGGGTGAGTGTCCCCGTGAACGACTGGCAGTCTACGAAAGCACCGGCATAGATATCCGTCACACCCTCCGGAATAGTCAACGAACCGGAAAGGTTCTTGCAGCCTTCGAAGGCGGCACAATTGATTACTTTCAGGCGGTCGGGCAGAATCAGGCGGTACAGGCTCTCCTTGCCTCCCAATGCCCCTTCGGGTATCTCGTCCTCATCGTACGTACGGCGTTGCAAGGCACCCGTACCATAGTGGAGCAACGTGTCCGTACGGGCTATCTTAACCTCTTTCAGGTTGAGGGACTGCAGATAGTCCATCGAGTCGCGCATGAAGTAAAAGTCCACTCCGTTTATCTCACCGGTAATCTTCAGGTTACGCAGTTCACGAAAATCCTTATTGGCAGCAAGGATGGCCTCCCGCAAATGCCCCGCTTCCGAATCAATGATGATGTACTCCTTCGCCGTCGCATCATGCGAAGCAAGGTCCGCCTCCCACGGCGTGACGGACTCTCCCGTCAGTGTGAACACATACTCTCCTGCCGGACTTTTCTTGTCCACCCGGATGGTGAAGTTATGCATCCTGCCGGCCTGATAAGTGAAATCGTCAGCCTTCTTAAAGGTATAGTTGACTCCACCGACAGTCAGGACGAACAGCTCCTTCCCGGCAGGGACCGTCTGTGGAACGACAATGGCGCGGTATTCACCCCCATGAGCGTAAGGGATGGTTCCGGTCTCTTCGGGGTCCCCCACGGGGGTCACCGTCCCCGTAGCCAGGTCGATGGTTGCATCGCGAACGGTATTCTTCACCAGCACCATCTTTTCCAGCCGCTCCCATTCCCCGTCTGCAAAGCCCTCTCCTTTTGCCAGAGTCACGCGGGCATTACTCATGCGGTGACGGAGTGACAGACGGATGACCTTCTCCGTCGGAGCAATCTTCTCGGCTTTTCCCCAAAGGAAATCACTGGCTTCATAACCTCCCAATGCCCCTCCTTCGGCCGCACGCGACTGGTCCTTCTGTACCGTAAACTCGTACGCATTGACATCCCCGGGGGAAGCAAACGGATAATAGCCATAAATGTCGACGGGAGTATGTTCGTCCTTCCAATAGATGTCGTAGGCAGCATCCCAACGGTAGGCAGCCTCATCAAATGTATGCTTTACATTGGTGGCACGGTTGCCGGCGTCCTGCAAGATTCCGGGGACATTCCCCTGGTAATCGACGACATATACGCCCATGACGTCACCGTCACAGAAACCGCCGTCGTCCACACGCGTCAGTGCCAGCTGGTCAATCTCTCCTGCCAGGGTAATCGGCACTCTTTCTGCCTGTCCCGACAGGACCGTCTCTTCCTTGCAGGCGGACAGCCCGCCCAACAGGACGAGACAGAGAATCCCCATATAATGATAAATGATGTTCTTCATTGCTTGTATTCTTTCTGTTCATCCGATGTTCATTCAGCCACTCCCCCGTGGTCCACTCCGTCGTCTTCCCAACCGCCGATGCCCACGTTGATTCCATTACTTGTCTTGTTGACCGTGATGGTGAAGGTATGACGATAGCCGGAACGGAAGGTCATTTCGGAGGGCTGTTCCCCCTGCGTCAGGTTATAATCCTTGCCGTCGACGGTGATGGTCACCAACCCTTCCACGGCAACCGTCTGCGGGACAACGAGTGCCTTGTAGCCCGCTTGTTCTTTCAGCGGACGCAAAGCCTGCGGTTTACCGTTTGCCACCACCTTCCCTGTCGCCAGGTCGACAGACGCGCGTGTCTGCAATCCGTTGAGCGTTACCGTCACATCGGCCGCCGCCAGGCTCTCCTCCGTAAAGCCATTTCCGGGTTTGACCAGGATGTGTGCCTGGCTGAGCACATGATTGACCGTCACACTCACGGCACGGTTCGTCGGAGATACCCCGACGGCTTTCCCCCACAGGAAATACCCCGACTTATAGCCGGCTGGTGTCGACTGGTCGGCAGGGACGTCCACTGTCAGGTCATGCACAGAAACCGTCTGCCGATAAGGATAGTATACATAAAAGTCCGCCTTGGTCCGATTGTCCGACCAATAAATCGGTTCGTCAGGCGTCCAGGAACCGCCATAGCTGAAACGCATGTTGTGCACATGGTTGCCGGAAGGCTGCAACGCGCCCGCCTGCTCCCGGTCGTAATTCACCACAAACACACCGACGGCATCTCCCGCCTCAAAGCCGTCGTCAGTTGCCCGCGCCACGGCATAACCTGTCGAAGAGCAGTCCAACGCAATGGGCAGGGGTTTCTCAGGTTCAGGTTCCGACGGTGGAAGAATCTCGTCAGTTCCACCTCCTCCCGATGAGCAGGCTCCCAGCAGCAGGCACATTGCCACCGTCTGCATACAATTTGTTATTCTTTTCATAAAGGTTCTTTTCTGATGAGTGGATGACAAAAGTAGCAAACTATCGCACGACGGTCAACTTTTAGTAAGGTTCAATTAAGTCCAAACATGAAAATAGCTCCACACAACCCAGTTCCTCTCCCAACCCAACACAAAGGTTTAACCCAATAACCCTGCGGGATTGACCCGATAAGCCCTGGGGATTGATGGACCAAAGTATTATACTTAGACACCCTAAGTATTATACTTAGCCTACCTAAGTATAATACTTTGGTCTGTCTAAGCCGGGGTTTAATCCGGTCTATCCCGTACTTTAGTCTGCCAAAACCCCAGGTTTGATTTTCCCAACACTTATGTTTCTCCTGCCAGACTCCTGTCTTTGCCGCGTCAGACCACAGAGACAGGCTCTCCCAACACGCCATTCAAGTCCTCAATCCGTCATTGGACGTTGGGTAGATTGCTCTGCCCCCTGAATGGTCAAATGCCCGAGTGGGATTAAATAAATTACCCCTTCTCTGCATTGCCGAAAGCAAGAGAAGGGGTAATCGGAATCGTACTATTTGTAAAAATCATTTCAGCTGGAGGGCAAGTCTTCCTTCATATAATGAGCAAAGCCGTATGCTGAGGACCTATCGGCATATCCTCCGACACTTGACGAAGAAGCTTTGCTGTGTTCACGCAGACTGCGCTGCCGTTCATTGTCTCGGGCATACTCACGCAGAGTTTTTTGTTCGCCTGGCTGGTACAACGAGCTTTCCAGCACCACATAGTCGAGGATGTTGCCAACCGGAGTCAGGTGGGGCAACAACTTCTGATCCAACAGTCCACGGAAGGCTCCTTCATATTCGCAGCAGACCTTCCCGTCACGTTGGAAAATACGATAAGTGAAGTTCGACCATGCCGTGTGGATGACAATCTCTTTAGGCAAGACTTCTGCCGTTGCCGACAAATCGTAAGCATGGTCTTTGATTCTGATGATTTTCTTGCCGGGCAAGCATTGAATCTCCGTTGCCCAGAAGTCGGAGTTGGAGAGTTGATCGACGATGTCACTCAAACTCTCTCTAATTACAAACTGAATTTTCATGGCTCTCGCCTTTCTGCAAGGACTTTATTATGGCATTAGACATATCTCTGATGTAAAAATAAAAGAGAAAAGGATGTCTTGAACTTTTCATTACCATCTTTTAACAAAAAGAAGACAATAGGCATACAAATCAAGACAAAATGACAAAGGCAGCGCCCAATGAGCCATAAGATATTTCAAAAAGAATACAATTACATGACAACAATCCGCCTCATTCAAACCGGATGGACTTGGCCGGATGGATACGTGATATCAGATAGGAAGGACCTATCAGGATGGCTACCGAAATAATCAGCGTAGCCACATTCAGCAGCAGCCACAAGCCCACATTGAAATGAATGGGAACCGCGTCCAGGTAATAATTCGCAGGGTCGAGTTTTATCCAACGGAAGTATTTCTGCGAAAGGCAGAAGGCAAGGGCTATGACATTCCCCCACAGCATGCCTTTGCCGATAATGAACGTCGAAAAGTAGAGAAAGATTTCGCGGATGGAACGATTATTGGCACCCAATGCCTTCAAGACGCCAATCATATTCGTACGTTCCAGGATAATGATCAACAGCCCGGAAATCATCGTAAACCCTGCCACTCCCAGCATCAGGACCAGAATGACCCAGACGTTGACATCCAGCACGTCGAGCCAGGCGAACAGTTGGGGGTTGAGGTCGCGAATCGTCTGTGTGAAGTAGGTGTTTCCATAGCGGTCCACCAACGTATCGACCACTTTGCCCACATCGTAACGCATGTCCTCCAACTTGTCATAATCGGCAATGGAGACCTCGATACCGCTCACCTGGTCCGGCTGCCACCCGTTCAACCTGTTGACCGTATAGAGGTCGCCTATCAGGAACAATTTGTCGTACTCGGAAAAGTTCGTTTCATAGATGCCGGCAATCTTCAGCCGACGGGCACGCACGTTGTCATTGATATAGTAGGTATAGATGGCATCTCCCAACTTCAGCCGGAGCTTGTCAGCCAGCAAACGAGAAATCAGCACCTGGTTCGATGCCGCACTGTCGGTAAATGCCGGTATCTCTCCTTCCAGCAGGTAACGTCGGTAGAAATCCATCTGGTATTCACCGGCAACACCTTTCAATACCATCCCCTGGAAACTGTCATCGGTCTTGATAATGCCCGGCTTCGTGGAGAAACGTTGCACGTGCGACACACCGGGCACATCGGCCAACCGATGCAGCAGGGTGTCATTTGCCGAGATGGGATAGGTCTCATAGGATTGTGTTCCCCGGAAATTACTGATTTGAAGGTGAGAGCCGAACCCAATGACTTTGGAACGCACCTCATCCTTAAACCCGATGACCACACACACCGACACCAACATGATGGCAAGTCCCAGCGACATGCCAATCATTGCAATGCGGATGGCAGGTTTCGCCACCTGACGTTTGTTTTCGCCTTGGGCATAGATGCGTCGTGCCAGAAAGAATTTATAGTTCATCGTTCTAGGAGTTTCTTACGTCGCACAAAATAAGGAAGTTTCCCGTAAAAAAGAAAGCCCCGTCCCGGTTTATTTGCAGCTGTCCGCTCACTCCGTCCTCCCGGGATAAGCTTCCAACGCCTTGCGAAGTACAAACAGGGCACGAATCAGGTCTTCTTTCTTCAAGACATACGCGATGCGCACCTCGTTGCGTCCGGCTCCGGGTGTCGTATAGAATCCGGCAGCCGGCGCCATCATGACGGTCTCTCCTTCATAAGAGAAATCAGACAGGCACCAGGCGCAGAATTTCTCGCTGTCATCCACCGGCAACTTGGCAATCGTGTAAAAAGCACCCATCGGGATGGGCGAATAAACCCCAGGGATACGGTTCAGTCCGTCAATCAGGCATTTCCGACGTTCCACATATTCATCATATGTATCACGCAGGTAATCCTCGGGAGTTTCCAACGAGGCTTCGGCAGCAATCTGACCGATGAGCGGAGGACTCAGGCGGGCCTGACAGAACTTCATCACAGCCTGACGTACCGCCTTGTTCTTTGTAATCAGGGCACCGATGCGGATACCGCATTCAGAGTAACGCTTCGACACGGAGTCGATGAGTACCACATTGTCCTCGATGCCTTCCAGATGGCATGCCGAAATATAGGGGGAACCGGTATAGATGAATTCCCGGTACACTTCATCGGAGAAAAGATAAAGGTCATACTTCTTCACCAGATCACGAATCTGGTTCATCTCCCGACGTGTATAGAGATAGCCCGTCGGGTTGTTCGGATTACAGATCAGGATGGCTTTGGTCCGTTCATTGATCAGCTCTTCAAACTTCTCTACTTTGGGCAACGCAAAACCTTCCTCGATGGTCGTCGTGACCGTACGGATCACAGCTCCCGCCGAAATGGCAAACGCCATGTAGTTGGCATAAGCCGGTTCAGGTACAATGATTTCATCTCCGGGATTCAGGCAGGACAGGAAGGCAAACAGTACGGCTTCCGACCCACCGGTCGTGATGATGATGTCGTCGGCATCCAGATGAATGTCAAAACGCCGGTAATATCCCGTCAGCTTCTCACGGTAGCTGCGATAACCCTGACTGGGACTGTACTCCAAAATCGTACGGTCAATGTTGCGAATCGCATCCAAAGCAACTTGGGGTGTAGGCAAGTCCGGCTGTCCGATATTCAAATGGTAAATGTGGGTTCCGCGCTGTCTGGCTGCCTCAGCAAGAGGTGCCAGCTTTCTAATCGGAGATGAGGGCATCTCCGTTCCTCGTATAGATATTTGTGGCATGATACGATTCTGATTGTAACTGATGTTATTGATGTCCGTTATTGGTGTGCAAAGATAAGGGCTAACGGCTAATCGGGCAAACAAAACCCTGATTTTTGTTCTTCCGGGCAACAATAAGACAGGAGAAAGCACTGTTTCCTATCAAAAGTGCACAACCCATACCAGACCATGATGTACCGTCCTTCCGCTACCGTTCACTTCCACTTCTTTCTCTTCAGGTAAAGCGCTACGGCAACCCCCAGCACCAGCATGATGCCCCATGCCAGCAGATAGCCATACCGCCAATCCAGCTCCGGCATCCACTTGAAGTTCATCCCCCACACTCCCGCCAGGAAGGTCAAAGGGATGAAAATGGTTGAAACAACCGTCAGACGGGTCATAATGTCATTCATCCGCAAATCATTGTTCGAAATATAAAGGTCCATCAGGGACGAGAGTGTCTCCCGGCAACTGTCGATGGTCTGCACAACGTACAGCAGATGGTCGTTGACATCATTGAAGAAGGCACGGTTATTCTTCTGCAACAAGGCCGAATCGGAATGCAACAGTCTCGAGAACTGCTCTTTCAGGGGATAGACCGTCTGCTTCATCACCAGGTATTGTTTCCGCAAGAGACGGATGCGGATACCCGTATCCCGGTCGTCGGCATTCTCGAACAAGGCAGACTCCAACTCCTCCAGGTCATCATCAATGCGTGAGACCACCGACACATAATTGCCCACCAGGCTGTTGAACAGGACACTCAACAGGAAGTCACTGTTGCGCTCACGGACTTTCAGGATATTGCCACGGATGGCCTGCACTACATCGTCAAAGAAACGGTTCTCCTCCTCCATGAATGTCAGTACAAAGCCATTGCCCTGCACCAGACATAGGTGGGTCTGACGGATGTCCCCGTCCTCCTCATCAGTGGGAACAGCCGACAATTTGCTGATGACCACATTGTAGGATTCACGTTCTTCTATCTTACTGGGATGCCCGACATTGAGGATGTCCTGCATCGTGAGGAAGCTTATCTGGAAATGGGCACATACCCGACGCACCGTCTCCGTATTACGCAGTCCGTGGATTTGCAGCCAGTGGATGCGTCCGGGAAGCAACTTCTGCTCAATGGAAGCAAAATCGTCCGCCGACGTTTCTTCAAAACTCTTGGCATCGTAGGTACACAGATGGAAATGCGTAGGTGTTTCACTTTCGCCGTTATACACCAGATGTTCACTCAACAGATTGTTCTTCATAGCGTCTAAAACCATTTAATCCGACGGAATACAATGAATGTCAAAGCCGACAACAGGACCGAAGCGGCAACTATTGCCACGAAGGCATGGGGAAAACTGTCCAAATGAATGTCTACGTTCATCCCGTAGAAGCTGGCTATCAATGTCGGAATCATCAGCGTAATGGAAAGGCTCGTCATGCGTTTCATGATGGCATTCACATTGTTTGAGATAATCGATGCAAACGCATCCATCGTCCCCGTGAGAATGTCGCTATAGATGTTGACCGTACTGTTTGCCTGCCGCAACTCGATCAGTACATCTTCCATCAGTTCCACATCGAGGAAATCCGTATCCTGAAAAATGGACTTCAGGCGCCCGATCATCACTTCGTTTCCACGAATCGAGGTATTAAAGTAGACCAATGTCTTCTGCAACCGCATCATACGCAGTAAATCCTCATTGCGGATGCTTTTTTCCAGTTCCTTTTCCGCCTCATTGACATCGTTGTAAATCTGCTTCAGGTATTTCAGGAACCAGACCGCCGAAGAATAAATCAGGCGCAGAATCAAATCGAGCTTATTACGTACGAAAACATTCTTACGACGTGTATGCTCGATGAAATCAGGCAACATCTCCGTGTGATAATAACAGACCGAAACAATGATGTCATTGTTCGTCATGATGCCGATAGGTACTGTCGTAAAAGGAATCCCGTCCGGTGCGTCATGCACGGGGACCGGTATACGCAGGATGGTGAGCAACCAGTTGTCCTCCATTTCCGTACGGGGACGCTCATCCGTATCAGCCACATCGTCCAAAAAAGATTGGGGAACATGCAATGTCTCGGTGAGAAACTTGAAGTCTGCCTGATCCGGGCATACTACATTCACCCAGCTGTTGGGTTGCCATTCGGTTTTCTCCACAAAACCGGCCGACTCGCAATAAAGATATTGTCTCATCTTATAGCCTCCTTTCATTTCATTCCGCAAAGGTCCGGTTTACCTCCAGACGAGAAGCTGTCCCTCCTTCTTGTAAACCGAAGCTCACGAAAGCTCAATCATTCATAGTTCTGTTCGGCAGTGCCGTCCTTCCCATGAATGATTTAAAGGAAAAGCCCTGCCGATGATTAATAATCTGTATTCTGTTCTCGCGAATAAGGGTCGTCCATAAAGTCTGACTTGTTAAAACTGCCGCAAAAGTACGTAAAATCGTCGGATTCTATTTCGCAGGAAAACCTAAAATTATTTGTTTCCGGAAGGAGTGTCTCCCTTAAGTACCGGCAACGCCCAATGATACTTCACAGCCAGGATGCGTGCCATGAAAACACTCACACCGCTCACCAGTTCGGTCACCGTCATCGCCAGCCCCAGCCAATGACAAAAGCCATAAACCAGCCCCCCGATGACACAGGCAATGGCATAAATCTCCTTACGGAAAATCAACGGGACCTCATTGATAAACACATCCCGGATGACACCGCCGGCAGCTCCGGTTATGGTACCCATGATAATTGCCACCCACAACGGGAAATGAAGCGCCAAGGTCTTCTCTACTCCCACGACGGTAAACAAAGCCAGACCGATGGTGTCAAACAGAAAGAACGTGTTCTGCTGACGGATGAGGAACTTTCCGAAAAGGATGACACCAACAAGCGCCAGGGCGGAACAGGTCAGATAAATGGAATTCGTCATCCAGAAAGGAGTCACGTCAAGCATCAGGTCACGGATGGTTCCGCCGCCAATAGCGGTCGCCACGCCCACAACATAGGCACCAAACCAATCGAACTGTTTGGCAGAAGCAAGTCGGATGCCACTGATGGCAAAAGCAAAGGTCCCGATGAACTCTAGGACCTGCACAAAGGTAGGTATGTACATCATGTTTAGTTGCAGTTAAAAAAGAATCAGGATACTACATTCACGGGGGCACCTCTCAGGTATTGCTTCAGGTTGGTTACAGCCTGCTCCATCAATCGTGTACGGGCATCGAGCGTTGCCCAGGCAATATGAGGCGTAATGTAACAGTTGCGGGCCGTAAGCAACGGGTTATCCCCGGCAGGAGGCTCGGAAGAAAGCACGTCAAGACCGGCGGCATAAAGCTTACCCGCGTTCAACGCGTCTGCCAGGTCCTGTTCGTTAATCAGTTGTCCACGTGCCGTATTAATCAGAATAGCCGTAGGCTTCATGGAATTGAGCAAGGCAGCATTGACCATGCCTGCATTATCAGCACGCAAAGGACAGTGCAAGGTCACGATGTCACATTCCCGGAACAATACTTCCAGCTCCGCTTTGGTAGTCCCTGCCGGCAGCCGGTTGATGTTCGCCGAAGTACATATATAAATCTCCATGCCGAACGCTTTCGCCAGTTTCACCACCGCCCGTCCGATATTGCCCATTCCAACAATGCCGATTCGCTTGCCGGCCAGTTCCACCAATGGGGTATCCCAATAACAGAAGTCTCCTTTCGCTTGCCATACACCCCGCCGGTTCTGTTCCGTGTAATGCGAGATATCATACAGGATGTTGAAGATATGTGCAAAGACCGCCTGCGCCACAGAGTCCGTACCGTAGGCAGGTATGTTGGTCACGGTAATGCCATGACGGGCTGCGGCCTGAATATCCACCACATTATAGCCCGTTGCCAACACACCAATGTATCGCAAGGAAGGCAGGTTATCCATGATGTCGGCATCCAGAACCGTTTTGTTTGTAATCAGTATTTCGGCTCCCTTCGCCCGTTCCAACACCTCTTCCGGCCGGGTGCGGTCATAAATCTTACATAGTCCCAACTCTTCAAAACCCTGCCATGATAAATCACCGGGATTGAGGCAATAACCATCTAATATAACAATGTTCATTTCAAATTCTCCGTTTTATGTTTGTTACTTGCTTGCATCCTCCTCCGGGAGGGAGGAGCAGTCGTTTATTTATATTTGTCACCCCATAAAGCCTGCATCCGGTCTTTCAGCTTTTGTTCAGCAGCATTGGCCTGCGGTTGCCACAAGCGTTCCTCTGTCAACTCATCGGGCATGAACTGTTGCTTTACGAAGTGTCCCTCATAATCATGGGCATATTTATACCCGTCCCCATACCCCAACTGCTTCATCAGTTTGGTCGGCGCATTGCGCAAATGGAGCGGGACAGGCTGATTGCCGGTCTGACGCACGAGCTCCAATGCACGGTTGATTCCTTCATAAGCAGAATTACTTTTGGGACTGGTAGCCAGATAAACCGTCACTTCCGCCAAAGGAATACGTCCTTCAGGCCATCCGATTTTCATCACCGCTTCAAAAGCCGCATTGGCAAGCAACAGTGCATTCGGATTTGCCAAGCCGATATCTTCCGCGGCGGAAATCAGCAAGCGCCGGGCAATAAAGGCAGGGTCCTCTCCCCCCTCAATCATACGTGCCAGCCAGTACAACGCTCCGTCGGGATCACTGCCCCGAATGGACTTGATGTAGGCAGATATGATATCGTAATGCATCTCGCCATCCTTGTCATAGGCCAGCGGGTTCTGCTGGAGACGTTCCACAACTTTCTCGTCAGTGATGACCACCGGTTCGTCTGAATCTGCTTCAACAACCAGTTCCAGGATATTCAGCAACTTGCGTGCATCTCCCCCGGAATAACGGAGCATGGCATCGGTCTCCTTCAGCTCGATGGCACGTTTGGAAAGTTCCACGTCCTGCGTGACGGCACGGTGCAGCAACTCCAGCAAGTCCTCTTTCTCCAACGACTTCAGTACATAAAGCTGGCAACGCGACAGCAGCGGTCGTATGACTTCAAACGAAGGATTCTCGGTCGTCGCCCCAATCAGTGTGATGACCCCTGTCTCTACTGCGCCCAGCAACGAATCCTGCTGCGATTTGCTGAACCGGTGAATCTCGTCAATAAACAGAATCGGACTCGCCTGCGAAAAGAACCGTCCGTTCTTCGCACGTTCGATGACGTCACGGACATCTTTCACACCCGACGTCACCGCACTCAATGTGTAGAAAGGTGTTTCAAGTTTATGGGCAATGATTTGTGCCAACGTCGTCTTCCCCACCCCGGGTGGTCCCCACAAGATGAACGAGGAGATACGTCCGGAGTCAATCATCTTGCGCAAAATGGCTCCGGGGCCTACCAGATGTTTCTGCCCTATATATTCGTCCAAGGTCTTTGGACGCATACGCTCTGCCAATGGTTGCATGTCTCAGTTGGTTTTAATGTTTTAGGTATGTTGTTCAATCCTTATTCAAATGCCATTCAAACGTCTCTTTCCCGAACTTCGCTAGAACGTCAGCTTCACTGCCAGGCGGACACCGTGCTTATGGACACCGGGATGGTCCAGGTAATTCACACGACGCACATAATCCACCTGCAACAGACGGAATATGTTATGTACTCCCACCATCAGCTCCACATAGGGCTTTCCGTGCTCCATGATGAAGCTTGACGGCTCACCATCCCGCACAGGAAAGAGATAGAGGCTTCCGTCCTGGTTGAGGCTGGGATTGTTTTTGTCGGTCAACGTTCCGTAGAATGCCTTTACTCCGAAATGTTCACGCCATTTCAGACGACGCAGGAAAGGTATGCGGTTAAGGATTTTGCCATTCATGTCATAATCCACATCAATGGAAGCGTAGCGGTCGCTCAGGAACTCCATATTGGTGAGCATGCTGAAGCTGCCCCGTTGAAGGAAATACGAAGTATTGGCCGGCGCCATCAGCAGCAAGGGGAAAGGAACCTTGTTCCACTGCGCACCCGCCTTCAGCGTAATGTCCATTTTGCCCCACGACGAAAGCCAAAGCCGTTTGTAGATGGAAGCTTCCGTGAGGTGATAGGAATAATCGCCTCCCATCACCCCTTTCAATCCCACGGTATGTCCCAAAGTAAAGACAGGGGCATTACGGTTTACCGGACGACGGGACTGCTTGGTATTAATATAGGTCTCATGCGGTGCATAGCGCAGGGTGACGGATGCTTCGGTTGTAGTCAAGCGGTCAACCAACGTAGGCGTCGCATTCCCGTCGTTGAGTATGTATTGCAATTTACCAGTCGGTTCATCAACGGTACGGCGCAACTCCAGCTTGGTCGAGAAACCGCTGAACGATTCATACTCATAGCGAAAAGCAAGTTTGCGGAAATACATCATCTGGTCCACGGTAGTAGTCTTAAGTGAACCGAACATATTATCCTTGTCCATCGTCAGGAACTTGTCAAGCGGGGACATCACATCCGACTGATAAGTCAGTGCCACAGAATGACGCGGGAACTCAAAAGGCATATAGGCCTTCTTCTCGAAAGAATATTCCACTTCGCCCATGTATTTGGAACGGTGGTCTTTAAACCCATAAGCATAATAGCCTTTGAAAAAGAGATGAGGATGGAGGTTCGCAGTCGTAGCTCCTCCCATACGCAAGCGCAATCCATCGACATAATTACTGGATACGACCGTACTGAGAGGTCCTATGTCAATCTTACTCGGCGTCTTCTCGGAACCGGTTTCCACATAGTTCTCGGCGAACAGTCGCAGAATCCAGATGACAGGCTTGGCACCGGGAGTCTTCTGCAGATTATCTACAAAATGATCCATCTCTGCTTCCTTTTGGGTCAACGGGAGTGAACGGGCATCCTGCCAGAACCCCTCGTTCTTCAGATAAGCATCCGGACGCATTTCCTCCTTGCGGGCATTTCCGAAAGCCTTCTCATCAATCGGGTCAAACGAAAAATCCGAATAGCGTGTCAACCTCCGCACGACCGCTCCCTGGAATTTCTTGAACGGATAGATTTTGGTCGACATATCATCTACAGACAAACCCCAATAACCGTTAGGCATCTTCTCGTAGTCCTGTTTCAAGGACAAGTCTTCCACAAAGTTCACCCCGGTATGTTTCGGCAGATTCATGATGCACCGACGCACCGTGTACGAAGAGTCTGCCAGGACATACAGATGACCGGTAAAGCCAAAATCCTGGGAATTATAGGGTACGAATGTCAGGTGAAAACACTTCTCACGCTCCACGTAAGTCGTGTCCATGATATAATATTTATAGAAGGAGATGGCACCGTCAGCAATCGGACTGACAAATTTCTTACGCAACAGGTAGATACTGTTGTCATAGATATCCACGTCGGCAAATACGTCCTGCAACACTTCATCGACGACATCGCCCAAGTGAAACAGATCGTCAATACCCGACGAACGGACGCCTTCTACCAGGGTCTTCTCACGACGCGGGTCTTTGCGATAGAGCACCTCTGAAGAGGTTTCCTTGACCGAGACCGGGAGAACCAGGTTATCCCCCTCCGGACTGACTTCCAACTGGTCCAACAGAAAAGGCATCTTCTTCAGTACTCCCTTGTTCAGCGACATGGGATTGATATCATCCAAAGAAATGTTCAGCTTCTCATACTTGTGATAGCGGTAATAATCGTTGTCCTCCAAACGGTTCCGCTTCTTGGCAGCAATGACCTTACGCATCATCACCACAGCCGGATTATCTTTTTTCCGGTAACGTTCCCGTCCGGGACGCACGACCATCTCCTGCAACAGTACATTATCCGGCGCCAGCTCAATATTGAGACGTTTGGTTTCTCCCGGAATGATGGCAACAGTCTTCGACTTATAACCAACGGCTGAAAAAGTCAATGAATGCCAGTCCTCTCCAATCCGGACATAGTAGTCTCCACTGTTGTCTGTACGCCCCACTCCCCGTCCTTCATGAGAGATGGATATGTAAGGCAACTTTTCCCGAGTCAAGGAGTCAACCACCACTCCACGAATCTGTGCATTCAAAGGCAGAAACATACTTATCAACCATACGATCAGACCTATCTTATGTACATCACGTCTTGTCATCTTAGTTAGCATTGTAAAGGATGAATTGGCAAAAGTAATCCTTCGCGAACAATATCAGGGAAAAGCCGAATCAGATTAACTATTAATAACATGAGCCTTGAATTCTTGAGAACAGTGTCCAGACACTCTGTTTGTATGGGATTATGCAAATTTCCGGATGTAAAAACAGATTAACAAACTTCCGTAAATGTCTACACGAAAGAAAGCACACGATATCCCTTACCACGTGCCTGGAGGCATAAAAAAACGGGCTCTTTTCCCAAAGCACCCGTTTTAAGTTTTCAATAGGTATTAGTTTTTTTAAGGTAAAAAGATTGTTTTCAGGATAACGGTGCAAAGGAACACCCTTTTTTTATAGTATCCAAATATATTTTCATGTTAAAAAACATGTTTTGCATGGATAAGTGTCTTTTTAACAATTGGGCTTCTTCCTTTGCCTGAGATGCTTCAAAGATAACGGAAAAATACAGGAACCGTGTATATCCATTGGAAAAAAATTGTGACGCAAATGCAATATCCGGTCCGCCTTGCCGACCTTCCATAAAAGGTAAGGATAAGACAAACGGAACGACCAGGGACAGACAAACAGAAAAGTACGCGTACAGTTAAAGACGTAAAGAACTTAAGAACTCAAAAACTTAAGACGGAATAAACTGCATCCCAAAAAGAATCATTACTTTTGCTGCCAATTAGATAACAATGACTTACTATGACTGAAAAAACATCGGAAACAGTAGAGAAGAAAAGCTTGAACTTCATCGAGCAAATGGTTGAGAAAGACTTGCAAGAAGGTAAGAACGGAGGAAGGATACAGACCCGCTTCCCGCCCGAACCTAACGGATATCTACACATCGGACATGCCAAAGCCATCTGCATGGACTTCGGTATTGCAGCCAAGCACAATGGCGTATGCAACCTCCGCTTCGACGATACGAACCCTACCAAAGAAGATACTGAATACGTGGATGCTATCAAAGAGGACATCGAATGGCTGGGCTTCAAATGGGGGCATGAATATTATGCCTCTGACTACTTCCAGCAGTTGTGGGATTTCGCTGTGCGCCTGATCAAGGAAGGCAAGGCCTACATCGATGAACAGCCGGCTGAAGTCATCAGCGAACAGAAGGGCACACCGACCCAACCGGGAGTGGAGAGCCCTTACCGCAATCGCCCCATTGAAGAGAGCCTGGCACTCTTTGAAAAGATGAACAGTGGTGAACTGGAAGAAGGTTCTGCCGTACTCCGTGCAAAGATTGACATGGCAAACCCGAACATGCACTTCCGTGACCCTATCATCTACCGCATTGTAAAGACTCCCCATCACCGCACCGGCGACCAGTGGAAGGCTTATCCGATGTATGACTTTGCACATGGACAAAGCGACTTCTTCGAAGGAGTAACCCACTCACTCTGTACCTTGGAATTCGTATCGCACCGTCCTCTTTACGACTTGTTCATCGATTGGTTGAAGGAAGGTAAAGACCTTGATGACAATCGTCCCCGTCAGACTGAATTCAACAAGCTCAATCTGAACTATACCCTCATGAGTAAACGAAACCTGCTCACCCTGGTGAAAGAGGGACTGGTCAGCGGATGGGATGACCCCCGCATGCCGACCTTGTGCGGATTGCGCCGTCGTGGTTACTCCCCAGAATCTATCCGTAACTTTGTGGACAAGATTGGCTATACGACCTACGATGCTCTGAATGACCTCGCCCTGTTGGAGAGTGCCGTCCGGGAAGACCTCAATGCACGGTCGACACGCGTATCAGCTGTCATTAACCCCGTCAAACTGGTCATCACCAACTATCCCGAAGGACAAGTGGAAGAGATGGAAGCCATTGACAACCCGGAAGACCCGAATTCACCGACTCACACCATTGAATTCGGACGGGAACTGTGGATGGAGCGTGAAGACTTCATGGAGAATGCACCCAAGAAGTATTTCCGCATGACACCGGGACAGGAAGTACGCCTTAAGAATGCCTACATCGTGAAATGTACAGGATGCAAAAAGAACGCAAACGGTGAAATTGAAGAAGTCTACTGCGAATACGACCCGCAGACCAAGAGCGGAATGCCTGATAGCAACCGGAAAGTAAAAGGCACCCTCCATTGGGTGAGCTGCGCACACTGTGTGCCTGCCGAAGTACGTCTGTACGACCGTCTGTGGAAAGTAGAGAATCCGCGTGACGAAATGGCTGCCATACGGGAAGCGAAGAACTGCTCTGCCCTCGATGCCATGAAGGAGATGATCAACCCGGATTCGCTTACCATCCTGACCAACTGCTACGTGGAGAAGTATGCCGCCGGCAAGAAGCCGCTGGACTACCTCCAGTTCCAACGCATCGGCTACTTCACTCCTGACAAGGACTCCACCCCCGACCATCTGATCTTCAACCGTACCGTGTCACTCAAGGACACATGGGGCAAGATGAACAAATGAGCATAAGACTGACGAGCCAACAAGGAAGCCAAGCGGACTGTAAACACAATCCCCCTGCATGGGAACATGTCCCCCCCTCTTTGTTGGCTCTTCAACTTTTACCCTCATAACCTATTACCTACATTATAGACCAACATGAAGACAAGAGAAACTATCCAGATTCTGGAACGACAACTAGACGAAGCACCACACTCACCCCAATTATGGGAGGATCTCGGAGACATGTACATCCAGGCGGAGCAGGTCGACAAGGCCATCGAGGCATACGAGTTTGCCTTGGCTCTCGAACCTGAACGGGAAAGTGCAAAGTGCAAGAAGCACATTGCCTATCTGGCGACACAGGACCCCCAAAAGCAACAGGCAGGCAAGGCTTTCCTGCAAAAATATTGCGTGGAACACCCCGAGGACGATGAACTACAGAATATTGTCGACCACTTCGAACTGCTGGACAACGTAAAAATCGAGACTTCCCTCTCTCAAGAAATCCAAGAGCTGGAAAAGGATATTCCCTTCGAAGGGGAGCTGGACTGGGAACTCATCCGGGACCCACAGGCAACGACAACAGATTATGACCCAATCATCGACGCACTATGGGTTCATCAGCACTTCAGTACCCTCCACGAAGTAATCAATGTACTGATACACCTCCATCCTGAAGATGCCAACCTCTTTATGATGTACGGACGCCTGCTGATGTGCAGGCATGAATACGACCAGGCCAGACGCTACTTCGAAAAAGCGCTTCTCAAAGCGGATGACGACCCTCAACGTGATTACTACCTCGGTATCTTTGGCTACGAATTCCATATCCGCCAGTTCTACCTGGAAGCCTTTGACTATTACTGCCAGATCCGTACGGACGAGGAGCGGTGCGAACAACTCCCCTACATGGCACGTTGCTGTCTGGAACTGGATTATAAACCGCTTTATGGCTATTTTATCGGTCAGCTTGACCCGGCAAACAACGGAGACGACTACAGGAATATCATCCGTGCCTTTCATGACTGTCTGCCCATGAACTTGAGCAACACAGAAGTCAAGGAATTCCTGCTCAAACTGTTCGACCGCTATAATCCTTAAACCTTTCTATTTATTATGGGCTCTATTGCATTCTATCTTCAGTGGTGTCTCGACCACCTGAATTACTGGACCATCACGTTGCTGATGGCCATCGAAAGTTCTTTCATCCCATTTCCTTCAGAAGTCGTCGTGACCCCGGCGGCCTACAAGGCTGCTGAAGGCGAACTGAACGTTGTCTGGGTAGTGGTGTTTGCCACACTCGGCGCCAACATCGGCGCATTGTTCAACTATTACCTGGCTTACTTTGTCGGACGCCCCATCATCTATCGCTTCGCTGCCAGCCGATGGGGACGCCTTTGCCTGATTGACGTGGACAAAGTGAAAAAGGCAGAGGCCTTCTTTGACCGCCACGGTGCCGTATCGACTTTTGTCGGACGTCTGTTGCCCGCCATCCGCCAGCTCATCTCCATCCCGGCAGGACTGGCACGCATGAAACTGTCGACCTTCCTGCTCTACACGACATTGGGAGCCGGTATCTGGAACAGTGTACTGGCCACCGCCGGTTTCTACTTCCAGAAAGCGATGCCGCTTGACGAACTGATGGCAAAGGTGACGGAATACAACGATATCTTCAAGTATATCGTATTCGGCATTTTGGGACTTATCGTGCTCTATTTCGTTTACCTGGCTCTTACCCACAAACGGTCACCCAAGGCGGAATAAAGCCAGCTCACTGCCTGTCGGCTTTTCGGGAAGCAAACAACCAGTCATACAGGAACGGCACGTAACAAACAATCCCTGAAAGAAGCTCAAAGGGGACATGCATCCACACGGCAAATCCTGTATACTGGAACATGGCAAGCCATTGGATGGCGCAAAACAAATAGACAAAGAATCCTGCCATGGAACGGAACAGGGAAGACAGGCTCTGCAACAGGTCGACAACTCCACGGAACTCTCCTGCAGTCAACCCGTAGACGGCACCCGGCAGAGCCACAGCCAGCGACAGCAATAACGGCCAACCTGCCAGGAAGGGAGAGCGCTCCAACGTGCCGGTGACACCCAACAGGATTTCATGGCGGGAGAATGTCACCCAACAAAGTATGATCAGATAAAACACCAACGATGCGCCGCCCAACAGCAAGGCCTGCCGGCGCTTGGGAGACAGACCGCCTCTGCGGCGACGGGAAATCACCCGGAAGATGGCTTGTGACAAGCCTGACTCGCGCCATACTCCCAGTCCCAACGTCAGAATGAACAGCGTAAACCAGGGCGATGCCTCCACGTTGGGCAACAGGCTCTGCAGCATCCAGCGGAATCCCTCCGGACTCAGCATGTTGCGCACGGGCCAATCATAGAGATTGCCTATCCAGGAAGCCAGGGCAAGGACAATGCCCGCCAGCAATACCACCAGCGTGGCTCTTCCGCTGTTCCACAGACTACTCATCATCCGGCTCCAGATTATTCAGGTCAAGTATACCCAGTTCAAGTGCACGCACAACCAGACGTACGGCATTCACCCCACTCCGCTCACCCGGTGCAAAGAGCCGGTTGACCAAATCGTTCTGGCGCTTCTCCAGGGACTTCACGCCGAAGGGAATACCTTTCAATCCTGTAATCATCTCCTTGGTATAACCTAGAGCCAGGTGGCGGAGCAGACGCTCGTCGTACTCATCGATGTCATAGTCGATGACAGATTGCTGACGGCGGACCTCGGCTAGCACAGCCTGACGGAACCGCGCTACAATCTTCTCCAGGATGGGCTGGTTGAACACCCATTGCTTGCCCTCCATGACACTCTGCACTTCAGTCTTCGTCAGCAACTCACCGGTCTTCAGGACAATACCGCTGGCACCGGCATCAAGCGCATCTACCCACAGTTTCTCATTCAGAATCTCGCCCGTAAAGATGAGCACCTTGACCTTGGGGTAACGCTTGCGGATGTTTTTGCAGATATCAATGCCCACGGTTGTCGAACCGCCCAGTCCCAAGTCGAGCAGCACCATGTCAGGCAAGCCCTGCTCCATCAGCGACCAGAAGTCCTTCTCGGTCATGGCTGTTCCCATGACTTCGGCTTCGGGTATTTCATTGCGGAAGATTTCTTCCGTACCTTTCAATTCCAGCTTTACGTCTTCGACGATAATTACTCTAAACTTTCTATCCATAGTTCTTTTATTAGTTGACGAGTTGACAAAGAGAACGAGCGGCCCAGGTGTCCGCCAGCAATCCGCTAACGGGATACGGCTTCTCCGGCACGACCTTTACCGGCTTTCGGCACCGTGAACCAGACGGTAAAACCTCCCCCGACTGCCGGCTCGGCATTGATGCGGCATCCTCTCAGCCCGGTAAACTCATCGTGTTCGCGTATGATTTGCTTGCATACCAGATATTCTGTCCCCGTCAGCTGACCATCGGGCCCCTTCATGCGCTTCAGGTCGGGATAAAACAGCTCGTTCAGAACTGTCGACGGGAGTGACTGTCGCCGGTCTGTCAGACTGAAGCGGACAAAGTCACCATCCGGTTCCACTTTCAGCTCCAACGTCCCCTCCTCCGGACAGGCATACGCCGCCTCCAGCAGATTCTCCAGGAGGAAGGACAACAAGACCTTGTCGCCCGTCACCCGGACGGCTGCCGACTCTACCTGCAAAGCTAATGTAAAAGAGGATTTCTTATTCCGACGTTTCACATATTTTACTGCTGATCCTGTCAGGACTTCCACGTCCACAGCCTGCCTGCGGAACGTCACGGCATCCAGCTGTCGCACCGCACAGGAGGTGAGCAACGTAAAGACTCCTTTATAGTAACCCACGAGCTCCTCCATCGCCTTCACTTGTTCCTTCTCTTCCGTGTGGGGCAATCCAGCCAACAGCCGGTCGGCTATCTGCTTGATGCGGTTGGGGTAATAGAGTGTCTCGTGCTTGATGGTCGAGAGGCAATTGTCAAGCACCAGATTCTGTACATGAAGGATGGTCTCTTCACGATAAGCACGTGCCTTGTCGTCGCGCACCAGCTCCAGGTCACGGAACGTCTGTCTCACCCGGATGGTGTTGTTGACCAGCAGGATGCTCACATAGCGTGCCATCAGTTCCAGCAACAAGACCTCTTCGGCACGCAACCGACGCACCGACTGGACCACGAACACACCCGGACACTGCTGCTCGCCGTCCTCTTCCACCAGCAAGGGGAAGCATCCCAAACATCCGTCTTCCGAGAATACGTTGGACTGGGCGGAGATGCACTCATCGACCCAGCGCGTCAACTCACCGTAAGCAGGCAAGGCAGGCCAGAAGACTGTCTCCGTACGGCGTGTTTCTTCACGGCGGAGCCCCACACCCCATGTCTGCAGAGGCAGGAGGTCATTCATTTCATCAAATGCTTCGTGCAAGAGAGCCTTCCATGCCAATCGCCAGTCGGCATCCGTTCCTCCGTCAAGGTTACGCATCGAGACACGCAGCAGGATGCGGTTGACCCGCAGGAGTTGTTCCAGGTTGAAACGGTAGAGCATCCGGTGACGGAAATAGAGCAGGTAGTAACCTGCCAGGAAGACCAGCAACAACGCAATACAGAGAATGATGCTCACGGTGGTGTTGCCCGACGAGTGCTCCATCTCCGTACAGTACGCCTCCAGCGACGCATCACGGCTCAACAGTTTGTAGAGATAAGCGTATGCCGTGTTGTTGTAATGGTATGTATCCCAGTCCTTCAATGCCAAGGCTGCCACGGCAACCTCGTTGCGTATATCCAGGATGACATAGTAGTCGGTATCAAAGTGCTCGCTCCACCAGGCTATCTCTGCGGCATCGCCTGTTCCGTAGAGCGTCATGAGCGGGGCGGAACGAGGCACGTGTTCCGTGAAATGAAGGTTGAGGTAGCGGATGGCTGAATCGGCATAAGCCAAGGCACGTCCGTGTTCCCGGTATACATTGGCAAAGTAAACGGAATCGGCATAAGCATCAGCCCGCTCCAGGTGTTCATCGTAATAGGAAGCCAGTCCGCCGCCTCCCGACGCCGGAGCGGAAGAACGGTTGCACGAGCTCCCCACTCCCATCGCCAACAGGCAGAGCAGGACTCCGACCGTCTTGCGCACCCCACGGGGCAGGCGGAAATAGAAACGGCTGCCCTCTCCCTGACGGCTCTCGACCGAGAAGAGACAGACACGAAAGAGTTCGTTGGTCTTGCGGTATTTCTCAATGATGCCCTTGCAGTTCATCAGACCGAAGCCACTTCCCTTGTTACGCCTCAGCTCTTCGTCGGCATCCGTCCCATGCAGTCCGATGGACGCCGGGTCGTAGACTTTCTCATGCACAATGCGCTCCACATCATCAGGTGACAGTCCCCGCCCGTTGTCCGTCACCGATATCTCCACATAGCTGTCGGTCTCTACCGCCTTCACCTCGATATGTCCCCCCTCGGGAGTGTACTTCCGGGCATTCTCCATCAGCGTGTTGATCATAAAGAGCGTCAGAGCCTTGTCCGCCTTGACACACGCGTCGGTAGGCTGCATGTCGAGCGTCTGCCGTTTCGTGTCGAACGCCTTGCGTCCCTTTGCCAGGATGTCAAACAGTTCCATCAGGCTGAACGTCTCAATGTTCAGGCTCAGCGTCCCCTGACGCATCTTTATCCAGAGTGCCAGAATCTCGTTGTACTCATTGATGCGGGTTGCCAGTTCGTCGATGTAGCGGTACTTCTCCTGCTTCACCTCGGGACGCTCCAGGTAGCCCAACGTCAACAGCTTGTGCACCTCGTTGATGATGCGGTCGATGTACGGGACAATGCCCGTCACAATACTTACGCACGCCTTTTTCACCAGATTCTGCCGCTTGTTGTCGACGATGTGCTGCTCATGGATGTATTTCTCCGACTCCAGCTTCCGGTACTCGCCTCCCAACATGGCAAAGTAGCGTGCATTGCGCACGGCATGTGTCCAGTAAGGACGAATCACCTCCAACAGGGCGCGCTCGTCCTTCGGAAGCCGATGACCGGCTTCAGGCATCATCTCCCCTTTCTCGTCAAGGGTGAAACGACAGCCGAAGAGAGACTCGAAATCAGCCTGCACCGCCTCTGACAGGCAGGTTGCCACCTCTTCTTCGTCCGCGTCCTCGTCAGGGACAGCCTGCCGGAGCTTCTCCACGTGTTGTGCGTTATTCTTCCGCCACCGTCGGTTCAAACCGACGAAGACGGCAATGACTACCACAATGGTCAGGATGACTGCCAGCAGCCAGGCATCCAACTGGGCAGACTCCCGTTCCAGACGTTCGTAGCGACTCTCCAGCTCTTTATCCTGACGGGTCACATCGAGGATGTCAAGGTAGATGTTGCGGTTGTAGTCCGACTGGTCCTTCAGACCCATTCCGGCATAGGCTATGCTGAGCTGCTCACGGATGCGGGCAATCCACTCGGGGACGGTCTGTACCTCGCGGCTGTTCATCCAGCGCAGTTCGAGCGGAATGCTGTCCTGCGGATGGTAAGCATACAGGTGATGGATGGAATCGGAACAGGCATAGTAATGATAGTGGTGGTAAGTCACATAGTCAAGCGCCCGCTGCAGGGAGTCGACGGCTTCCGCATAGCGTCCGCGACGGATAAGGCAAGTCCCCAACGTCCGGTAAGCTCCGGCAATCTGGTAAATGTCGCCATAATCGCGGAAACGCTGCAAGGCACGCCGTGCCAGGGACATGGGCAGCAGAGAATCAGGGACTCCGTCAGGATTGAGCATCTTCAGTCCGGGCGCCCGCTGTTCCTTCAAGACCTCCATCCGACTCCGGTCCGCCAGCATCTCGGCAAATGCCTGGAGACTGTTCGCCTCAAAATAGTCATAGGATTCTCCTTCGGCAAGACAACGGCTCAGGTAGTCGAACTCCTTCACGGTGATATCTGCCGCATCAACTCCCGGGCACAGCCCTCCGGAACCTTTCATATAAAGGTAGTAGAGCCATTGTCCGGTGTCAAAAGGCAGGGCAGCCACGTGGGCCTGCTCGATTTCTTCCAACGACTGGGGCAACTGCTGCAAATAGAAGAAATAGATGCTCGACACGATGTGGAAGTCGGTACGGGCAAAGAGCATGCGCAGACGTTCCGCCCGGCTCAGCTCGGTCTGTTCCTCGTCGATGCGCTCCATGCGCCGCAGGGCGCTGTTACGGTAATCATAAAATCGTTTATTGTCCGACGTCCGCTGACAAATCTTCATCATCCCCACGTCGGCTACCAATAGCTCTATCTCGTTGCGACAGGAAGCGTACACCTTATCCAGCCAGGAAGCCGACTGCTCGAAGTCCATCTGCATGAACGCATGGAACGCCAGGTTATTGTATGCCTGCGCCATGACCGTAGGGTCATCGTGCGACAATGCCAAGGCTCTCTCGGCATAGTAACGGCACGAATCCAGATTACGATAATGACAACGATAGGAAAGCACGTTCAGCGAGTCGGCTACAGACACCGACACATCCTGCTGCATCCGTCCGCAAGAGAAAAAAACGACGGAAAGCAAGGCAGTCAACAGACAGAATCGCAATGAAAACGTCATAGCATGCAGGCAAATAATTGAACGCATGAAGCAAAGATAGGAGGTTTTGATGAAGTAACCGCATTCCCGGACAGAAAAACCTTGTGACCAGCAAGGAATGTATGTGCCAAGCTCATTTGATAATCAGCCTTTCGCGCATCATCCACAGACCCAGATGAGCATACCAATCAGAAGACCACGGCATGGGAATCTGAGTTCCACGGCGTGGGACTACGAGTTCCACGGCATGGGACTGCGAGTTCCACGGCGTGGGACTACGAGTTCCAAAGCCTGGGACTACGAGTTCCAAAGCCTGGGACTGCGAGTTCCACGGTGTGGGAACCTTTAGGTCTTGCTAAAGACAAAAATAAATACCCGAACGAATCACTTCGGCCGGGTATCCTTGATAAACTTGGCAGAGTTTATGCAATCTATTATAATCTTACAGTAAATCCTGTGTTTGACGGCCGTCGGTCCGGGACGCATGCAGATACACTACGCCCAAGAATGACGCCGTTCTTCTGTCGGGTAACCAACAAATAAAATATAATCGTATGATTCGTCACGTGCTCCGCCTCTTTCCTCGAAAGACGGATACCTTTGTGCAGGCATGGCAGGTCTTCTGACTTGTTTCTGTAAGCAGCGCCTTCCCGACCCTTAGGTCAGTGGCAAGAGTAATTGCTCTTACAATGTGTAGAAACTCACAGCAGCGGGACTGTTCAGGACTTGCACCTGATTCCCTTTTAATCGCTCCCCTGAACAGGTTCGCGAGCCAATGCGGCACAAAAGTAGGGTTTATTTTCAAATCGCCAAAGCTTTTATCACTATATTTGCGCCAGCAAACTTTAATTTTTCGCACTATGCTAGAGAAAGGACTGACTTTTACCGCCCACACGACGGTGACAGAAAACAATACGGCAGCCACACTTGGCTCCGGAGATATGAACGTGTTTGCGACCCCTGCCCTGGTGGCGCTGATGGAGCACGCTGCCATGCTGTGCGTGGCACCCCACCTGCCTGAAGGCAGTACAACCGTGGGCAGCCTCATCCACACATCGCATCTCAAGCCGTCTGCACTGGGTGCTTCCGTAGAAGCTACTGCCGAACTGACGGAAGTGGATGGACGCAAACTGACTTTCCGTGTCTCCGCCCATGAGGGAGACAAGCTCATCGGTGAGGGTACTCACGTGCGCTTCATCGTCGACCGCGAACGATTCCTGGCAAAACTGTAAGAAAGGGACGGACAGACGAACCCGAAAGACGGATGGACAAGGGCTGGATTCTCTGAAACAGCAACCTTGTCCATCCGTCTTCTTGTCTCCTCATCCTCACCCGGACAATGCCCGACTTTAACAGAACAGAATCAAGAATATCGCTTCGGATAGCGGAAGAAAATACAAAGCAAAGCCATGATGCCCATACAGAACGGGTAATACAGATAGCGTATGATGCTCAACGGAGAGAGCGAAGCCAGTTCAGCAGCCATCAGCATTTGGGCGCCATAGGGGATGATGCCCTGCACCAGGCAAGAGAATGTATCAAGCAGACTGGCACTTTTGCGCGGATCAAGATGAAACTTCTCGGTAATGTCCTTAGCTATCGGACCTACGGTAATAATGGCAATGGTATTGTTGGCCGTACAGCAGTTGGCAATGCTGACCAACGCGGCAATCGTCAGTTCAGCACCTCGCTTGCCATTGACATGACGGGTCAGCTTCTCGATAATGTATGCCATGCCTCCGTTGTATCGGATGAGTTCCAGCATGCCACCAGCCAACAGCGTAATGATAATCAGCTCTCCCATTCCACTGATGCCTTGTCCCATCGCTCCGAACCACCCGAAAAAGTCCATTCCTCCCTCCAACATGCCAAGGAGTCCGGTTGACACAATACCCAGAAGAAGGACCAGCATCACATTGACACCCATCAGTGCCGTGACGAGGACAATGACGTAGGGAATCACTTTCACCCATTCCACCTGCTGGAGACTGTCAGGTGTCTGTACTCTATACCCTTCAATAATATAGAAAAGGAAGACCACGATAGCAGCCGGCATGACAATGCGGCTGTTGACCCTGAACTTGTCACGCATCTCGCATCCCAACGTCTGCGTGGAGGCAATGGTCGTGTCGGAAATGAATGAGAGATTGTCACCGAAAAAGGCACCGCCGACCACAATGGCGACCATAAATGGCATGTCGACTCCGGTCTTCTCTGCCAATCCCAAGGCTACGGGAGTCAGTGCCACAATGGTGCCGACTGATGTCCCTACGGAAGTCGAGATAAAACAAGCTGCCAGAAAGATACCCGCCAGCAGCAACTGGTCAGGAAGAAGATGCAGCGTGAGGTTAACAGTGGCGTCGACCGCACCCATGGCTTGGGCGGACTGGGCAAAAGCTCCTGCAAGGATGAAAATCCAGAGCATGAGCATGATGTTCTTGTTGGAAGCCCCTTGTGAGAAGAGAGTGACACGTTCCGCCGGAGTGATACCACGGGTAATGAACAGGGCATAGACAGAAGATACCACGAAAGCTACGGTGATGGGCACCTTATAAAAGTCGTTGACCAACAGGGACACGACCAAATACAAACAGAGAAAGACAAGCAGCGGACTCAATGCCCACAAACTTGGCTTTCTCTGTTGACGGATATTCGGATTCTCGTTCATTGCGTTCCATTTGTATTCAAACGGGCGCAAAGATAACGTTTTTCCGGCTTATATGCGAATGATTAGAGAGTCACTCCATTCTTGAAGATGGCAATCTCACGATAGCCTTTCTTTTCATTATTGGTCAGCTCGCCGCTGGCTACCTTAATAATATAGTCCGTAAAGCGACGGCAAGTCTCTTCCATCGGTTCGTTCTCAACGATGACACCGGCATTGAAGTCAATCCATGTCGGTTTGTTTTTTGCCAACGTGGAGTTGGTCGAAATCTTCATGGTCGGGACATACGTGCCGAAGGGGGTTCCTCGTCCGGTGGTAAACAACACCATGTGGCAACCGCAAGAAGCCAGTGCGGTGGCTGCCACCAAATCGTTGCCGGGAGCAGAGAGCAGGTTCAACCCCTTTACCTTCAGGCGTTCACCATAAGGCATCACGCCCATTACATAGCTCTTACCACACTTCTGCGTGCAACCCAATGCCTTTTCTTCCAACGTAGAGATACCTCCCGCCTTATTTCCCGGTGACGGATTCTCACCTACCGGTTCACCGTGTGAGAGGAAATAAGACTTGAAATCGTTAATAAGATGTACAGTCTGGTTGAAGAGCTCCTCGTTCTTGCAACGGTTCATCAGGATGGTTTCCGCACCGAACATTTCAGGCACCTCGGTCAGCACAGACGTTCCACCCTGTGCAATCAGATAATCGGAGAACATACCCAAAAGCGGATTGGCGGTAATACCAGAAAAGCCGTCCGAGCCACCACACTTCAGACCGACACGGAGTTCTGACAAGGGTACTTCTTCACGCACATCTTTGCTGGCAACAGTATAAAGCTTACGCAAGATGCGCATGCCCTCTTCGATTTCATCCTCCACTTTCTGGCTGACCATGTATTGTACGCGTTCTGGGTCTACCTCACCGACAAACTCCTTGAATACGTCCGGTTGGTTGTTCTCGCAACCCAATCCGACCACAAGCACAGCTCCGGCATTGGGATGAAGCACCATGTCACGCAAGATCTTCTTGGTATTTTCGTGGTCATCACCCAACTGGGAACATCCATAATTGTGTGTATACGCCATGATAGCGTCCACTCCCTTACCACCCGTTTCCTGACGGAGCTTCTCGGCAAGCTGATTGGCAATGCCGTTCACACAGCCTACAGTCGGGATAATCCAGATTTCATTACGGATACCCACATCACCGTTTTTGCGGCGGTATCCCTTGAAGGTACGGTTCTCATGGGGGATGCCCAGCTCTACATTCACGGGATTGTAGGTGTAATCAAGCAGTCCGGCAAGGTTGGTCTTGATTTGTTTCTCATTGATCCAGTGTCCTTGTTTGACGGGTACTTGTGCATGTCCGATGGGGTAACCATACTTGATTACCTGATCTCCTTCGGCAAAATCCTTCAGCGTGATTTTGTGTCCGGCAGGGATATCTTCGGCTACGGTGATAGTTATGCCGTCTACGGTGATGGTCTCACCGGCCTTGAGTTCCGATATGGCTACAGCCACATTATCAGCAGGGTTGATTTTTAAATACTTGGTTTCCATAATATACGCTTATGTTCTTTAATAATATGATTTCCGAACTGTGTTCTATTAGGGCACGAATTTAAACATTTATTTCTGAATGCGGTTCAATCCAGTCCGAAAAATCTTTGAAAAGGAACAATAATCCGAGCATACTCAGAGCCGGTAAAACGGAAAATACGTGCTCGAACACGGAAGAGCGATAAATTTTGTCCTCAAATAGTTGGCTTTTCGTTTTTAATGACTACATTTGCATAATGTTTAATCGAATCTACTAATTCTAAGATATAATTACTAAACACACACAATTATGGGAAAAATCGTAACATTAGGCGAGATCATGCTGAGACTCTCTACACCGGGTCAGAAACGTTTTATCCAATCAGATGTATTTGATGTAGTATATGGCGGTGGCGAAGCCAACGTAGCTGTAAGCTGTGCAAATTATGGTCATGATGCTTATTTTGTAACCAAATTGCCCAAACATGAAATTGGCCAGTCGGCTGTCAATGCACTTCGTAAATATGGTGTGAAGACCGACTACATTGCCCGTGGTGGTGACCGCGTAGGTATCTACTATCTGGAGACCGGCGCTTCCATGCGTCCGAGCAAGGTCATCTATGACCGTGCCCACTCAGCGATTGCAGAAGCTGAGCCTAGTGATTTCGATTTTGATGCCATCATGGAAGGTGCTGACTGGTTCCACTGGTCAGGCATCACACCGGCTATCTCGGACAAGGCTGCCGAGCTGACCAAACTCGCTTGTGAAGCTGCCAAGCGTCACGGTGTGACCGTATCCGTTGACCTGAACTTCCGCAAGAAACTGTGGACTAAGGAGAAAGCACAGTCCATCATGCGTCCGTTGATGCAATATGTTGACGTATGCATTGGTAACGAGGAAGATGCTGAACTTTGCCTGGGCTTCAAACCCGATGCTGACGTTGAAGGTGGCAATACCGACGCAGAAGGCTACAAGGGAATCTTCGAGCAGATGGCCAAGACCTTCGACTTCAAGTATGTCATCTCTACCCTTCGTGAATCATTCTCTGCTACACACAACGGCTGGAAAGCAATGATTTACAACGGCAAGGAATTCTATACCTCCAAGCGTTACGACATCAACCCGATTATCGACCGTGTCGGTGGTGGTGACTCCTTCTCCGGCGGTATTATCCATGGTCTGTTGACGAAGCCCAACCAGGGTGAGGCTCTTGAGTTTGCCGTCGCTGCTTCCGCTTTGAAACATACCATCAACGGTGACTTCAACCTGGTTTCCGTAGAAGAAGTTGAAAGCCTTGCAGGTGGTAATGCCAGTGGTCGTGTTCAACGATAAACCATGGCTTCAAGCAAGAATGTAGAAACTTTATAAGCATCTAAGAATAAAAAATATATGGCTAAGTTTGATAAAGTAGCCGTGCTGAACAAGATCGGTTCAACCGGTATGGTTCCTGTGTTCTATCACAAGGACGTTGAAGTAGCAAAGAAGGTAGTTAAAGCCTGCTATGAAGGTGGTGTACGTGCATTCGAATTCACCAACCGTGGCGATTTTGCCCATGAAGTCTTTGCCGAAGTCGTAAAATTCGCAGCAAAAGAATGCCCGGAAATGGCCATGGGTGTGGGTTCTGTAGTTGACCCGGCTACAGCTGCCCTCTATATCCAGTTGGGAGCCTGCTTCGTGGTAGGTCCGTTGTTCAACCCCGAAATTGCCAAAGTCTGCAACCGTCGTCTCGTAGCTTACACTCCGGGCTGCGGTTCCGTATCCGAAGTAGGTTTCGCACAGGAAGTAGGTTGCGACCTCTGCAAGGTATTCCCCGGCGATGTTTACGGTCCGAACTTTGTAAAGGGTATGATGGCTCCGATGCCTTGGTCAAAGATCATGGTGACCGGTGGCGTAGAACCTAGCAAGGAGAATCTCACCTCATGGGTGAAAGCAGGTGTATTCTGCGTAGGTATGGGTTCCAAGCTCTTCCCTAAGGATAAAGTAGCTGCTGAAGACTGGCAATATGTAACCGACAAGTGCAAAGAAGCATTGGGTTACATCGCTGAAGCACGCAAGTAATCCGTCTATCGGCATATTCCCAAAACGGGTTGTTTTCAACAAGAGGTTGAAGGCAACCCGCTTTTTTTATGGCAATAGATGTGGAACGACCACTTTTCTTCCTATCTTTACCTCCCCTATCCTGAGCCTTACTACCTATTTCTTGGTAGACAAAGGCTGGAAATACCTACAAATGGGGATTGGCTGTTCAAACAGTTTCATGTTCCTTTGTATACTAATTATTGGATATCCACTAAACGGATATTCAGCATAAAAGCTCTATGTATGGATTATAAAAGCGTCAAATTCATGCCCTCCGACAAGATGGGCGATTTAATAAACCACGATTACAAGTTGTTGTTGGTGATGAGCCGTTTCGGATTGCCATTAGGCTTTGGTGACAAGACGGTGGAACAGGTCTGCCGAGAGAAGGAAGTCAATTGTCCGACATTTCTGGCAGTAGCAAACTTCATCCATGAAGGGAACAACCTGTTGGAAGGTAACCTGTCGCAAATCTCCGTCCGTGACTTGATGGACTATCTCAAGCAGGCACACAGCTACTTCTTGGATTTCTTCCTGCCTTCCATCCGCGAACGGCTCGTGCAAGCCATCAGCAAGTCCATACACAGCGAAATCACCTACCTTATTCTGAAATTCTTCGACGAATATGTGGCAGAGGTCCGCCGACACATGGAATATGAAGAAATGAATGTATTCACTTATGTCGACGCCCTGCTGGACGGTACTCCAGACAGTCGCTATACAATCAGTGTCTTTGCCCGCCGCCATAACCAAATCGGGATGAAGCTGGTGGAGCTGAAGAACATCATATTAAAATACTATCCTGAACAAGGAAACAATAATCTGCTCAACGCCGTATTGATTGATATCTTCAGTTGTGAAGAAGACCTTGCGTCACATTGTAAGATTGAAGACTTCCTGCTCGTGCCGGTAGTCCGTCAGTTGGAAAAGAAAAAAGGAATATTATGAAAGACGATGTAATGTGGATTGCTGTCGCAGAGTCATCGGCAATCGTGCGTCATGGGATGCTTACCATCCTGAAGCACATGCCCGAGACAGCACATGCCATCCAGCTGATTGAAGTCAGCTCTTTGGAAGCTTTGGAAAATTGCATGCAGAGTCATGTCCCCGATGTCCTGATTGTCGACCCGGCTTTTGAAGGATGGTTCAACATCGACAACTTCAAAGCCGACCAGCAGGCTGCTTCCGTCAAGTGTATAGCCTTACTGTGCAACATGACGGACCAGAACCTGTTGAAGAAATATGATGAGTCAATCACTCTCTATGACAACGAAGAAGTAATTTATACGAAAATAAATGCGCTTTTCCAGTCTCAGAAAGAAGAGGAAGATACCGACACCGATACACTGAGTCAGCGGGAACGAGAGATTATTACATGTGTAGTCAAGGGAATGACAAACAAGGAGATTGCTGAAAAGCTTTTTATCTCCATCCACACCGTGATTACTCACAGACGGAATATCTCCCGCAAACTTCAAATCCATTCTCCCGCCGGACTAACTATCTATGCGATTGTCAATAACCTGGTTGAATTGGGTGATGTAAAGATGTAAACAGTTCGTTTTTGCGCCCCATTCTACCTATAAATAGGGATTCGGCATGTGCAATATACCTTCTAATAGGGATTGCAGGAACAGTGAAACCCCTCTATCTTTGCAATGTCATTAAGAAAGATAAGTTAGTTAGTCATAAAAATTACGTAACCACAATTTATTAATTATTAGTACATAAATTGCAGGCTCGCCCCCCGAAGTGATTTCGCGGGGCGAGCCTGTTTTTGTTAAAGCAGAATGCAACCAGCCTCAGGTTACTATTTTTGAGGCATCAGCGTTTCCGTCCCTGCTGGACGAGAACGGCGAACGAAAGACGTTTGAACGCTTTTTGAACGATGTTCGAAAGGTCGACGAGACCTACAACTCCCATTACCTGCGTGCGGAGTACAACTTCGTACAATCATCGGCGGAGATGGCGGCCAGATGGGAGCGGTTCTCGGAGGACGGCGACCGCTACAACCTGCAGTACCGCACGGCAGGCGACGACAAGGTGCGTCCGGAACATGCCGCGCTGAACGGTGTGACCCTGCCGCCCTCTGACCCGTTCTGGGAGGAGTACTACCCGCCCAACGGCTGGAACTGCCGCTGTACCGTGGTGCAGGTGCGCAAGTCGAAATACCCCGCCACGCCCCACGACGAAGCGATGGCACTTGGCGAGGAAGCCCTGCAACGGGACACGAAGCGAATGTTCCGGTTCAACCCCGGCAAGGAGCAGAAGACCTTCCCCGACTACAACCCCTACACCATCCGCCGGTGTCGCGACTGCGACATTCCCAAGGGAAAAATCAAGCTGGCAAGGTTCGTTCCGGAGAATGAGGTATGTGAGGCGTGTAAATTGGTACGCGCCCAGAAGACTGACAACATAGACGCTTCTGAGCGTATTCAGAGGTATGATGAAAAGACATGGGAGCGAACGTATATCTCTCCAAATAATACTGGATTTGTAGTCACTCAACTCGAACGTATAGCAGAGGCGGGCGCAAGCAAGTCTGAACGACAAAAATTTGAGAAAGAAATGCGCATGTGCAAAGTACTGGCCGATAATGGGCATGATATTAAATATTTACAAGGGGTGAATCGTCCAGCAGGTCAAACTTACGACATTATCCTTGACAATATAAAAGCGGACCTCAAATGTATTACAGGGGGTGCTGGCAATATCGTGAAGTATGCGAAGAAAGCACTGACTAAACAGGGTGGTGAGGCTGTAGTTTTTGAAATACCCAACCATAGTCCAGAGTTTTACGCTGCACTGGCTGAAGCAAGAAGGAAATGTGCTGGAAAGATATTCTTTTATTTCATCGATAACATGGAATTAAAAGAAATCAGATAAAAAATAAGGTCGCTGATAAGCGACCTTGTGGCGGTACACGGTCATTACTTCGACCCTGTCCCTACATCTCAACATAACATTGGGATGCACTGCAAAAGTAATAACAATTTTCTAAACCACATCAAGATATGGAGGAAAAGATACAAGATGAGAAAATCAGGAAGGCTCTCAACGCCTCAGTAGAGCATACGCTGCGCTTGCCGATAGGAGGATTATCCCCACGCACAACAGCCAAGGGAAGATTCTTGCAAGCCATGAGGCTGTGGGTGAGGAGACCTGTCCAACGACATCCACAGAGCCTTCTTGATATTGCCTTAAAGCATTCGAAAGCGCTTTCAACCTTAGTTTGTACTGCAAAAAACAATACAACACACCGGCAAGGACTGTCAGCAACAGAAATAACACACTCGCTACTGTCAGGCAGCGAAGAAGCATACTCCCTCGTGACATGTCACCAAAAACAGAGATTATGCCTATTAAGGTTGCGGCTGTGCCTGACAGATGGCGTATTAACGATTCATGCTGAAGCTCCACTTTCTCTTTGGCTTCAATCAGCTCTCGAACAAAACCATTCCAACCTTCTCCTGTATCATGTAGCACTGTCATCTTTTTTAGGCGCAAAGGTATAACATTTCATGTAAAAGCCCCGGCGGGAACTGTCCGTCGGGGCTTCATCGTTGCGACTCGTGCGCCCTATCGCAACAGGTAGCGCACGGCATAGCTGTCGATGCTCTCAAGTATCTCCTCG
>ENA-OPSH01000198-OPSH01000198.1-human-gut-metagenome-genome-assembly--contig:-NODE-198-length-39423-cov-15.036756_pt1 | contig 39423 bp, 38 predicted proteins | sample MGYA00241802_ERZ501895 | MGnify/ENA primary metagenome ERZ501895 (study PRJEB25962, sample SAMEA2042304) | human gut metagenome | biome: human gut; feature: human-associated habitat; material: faeces...
TGATTACAAACCAACTTTTACTCGCACTTTACATAATATATTACTTGTCATAATCGAAGTGTTTGGTAATGGCTACCATCCGTTCAAACAGTGCCCTGTCAATGGTTTGGCTTTGACAGGGCACGCTACAGATGGCCAACATGCTCAATAGTACGATGATGTATCTTCTCATTACATTATTTTATATAGGAGGTGCGATGTCTCACCGCACTCTAATCAATATCACTACATCATAGTGCGGAACTGCTGAATCTCTTTAATCATGGCTTTCACGTCCTCCCCAACCTGAACGAAGTTCTTGTAGAGGATGCGCTCTCGCTCTTCTTTCGACTTGAACTTATAGAACTTAGGGAGAGGGACATACTCCGATTCCTCCTTCTTTATTTCCGTCATATCGAAGTCGGTCTTGCAGTAGAACTTGGATGTCTTGAACTCCTCGCTCTCCTGGATGTTCATGCTTCCGTTCATCCCGGTCTTGGTGACTACGAAGTCACGGGCGGTCTGTCCACATATCCAACCTGTGGGCATATCGGAGATTTTGCTTGCAGGCACCAGGCTGTCCATATTCTCATTGAGGTTGATGGAGGTCTTGTCACGGTCGATGGTCACGCCCTTTTTGAGTTGCACTACTTTACCGAAGATGTCACTCGACAGCCATTCGAGGGTTTCCTTGGCTCTTGCCGAACCGCTCACCACATTGCCCACGGTGGTGATGATTTTCTGCATACCCACCTTGCCATAATCGGCTTCCAACTGCGGAAGTTCCTGAAAGCCAAGTGCCACGCTCACCTTGTTGCTTCGGGCTGTGCCTATCAGTCGGTCTATCTTGTGGAAATACAAGGTCGGCAACTCATCGACGATGATGCTGACAGGAACGTTCTTGCCCTGTCCTGTATTCACCCTCGTTACAAGGCGGTTGAGAATCAAGGCATTCAGTGCACCGATGATGCTCTCCATCTCGGGGTCGTTGGCAATGAGCAGATAACTTGGATTCTTCGGGTCACTGACCTTCAGGTCGAAGTCATCGCCGTCCTTGTGGAATATCCAGTAAGATTCCTTGGTGGCGAGACGGGAGGTATAGACACGTAGCGTGCCAATCATACCTTCCAACTGCTCCATGGCTTTGTTGGCAAAGGCAGTCTGGAACGGGCCAAGCAAGGGGGCTACCTCGTTGTCGGTCTGAAGTACCTCGAAGATGGTCTGATAACTCTCATTGAGGAACGATAGGATATGTGGCATGTCGCTGTACTTGCCCAACCAATAAGCGGGCTGCACCTCCGCGCCCGAATGGTCGAACACCCGTCCTGTGGGTATCAGCCTTTTCGTCTTTGGGTCTTCACGCCGCTCGGCAATCAGCATCTTTCCGTCCTTGTCGTAGGGCTCCTTGCCGTAGTTGCAGAAGAAATAGATGCAGGCGGCAAGGAAGTTGACGGCAGAGGTCTGGAAGAACTGGTCGCTGCCACCGCCGCCTTCCTTCTTGCCTTTTTGCAGGGATTCAAGCAGGGTCTCGGCGGTCTCGCTCGCTGCGGCAAGGTTGTTGATGTACTTCAACTGGATGGGGTTCACACGGCGCGAATACTCCACATCCACAAAGTTGATGATGTTGAACTTCATGCCATGGGGCATCTTGCTGTCCTTGGCATTCTTGTTCTTCAAGTAATGATAGTAGAGTTTGGTGGCGAGAGTGGGAAACTTATAGTCGTACACCACCATGGCAAAGCCCTTCTCGCTGTGCTGCCTGATAAACGGCTCGATGATGGAGAAGGTCTTACCAGAACCAGGAGTACCCACAACCCATGTGCCACGGAACGGATTGACGATGTTCACCCATCCCTTGCGGAACTTGCCCTTGTAATAATAGCGCATAGGGATGTTCACGCTGTACTTGTTCTCCTGCAACTCCCTGCATTGCTCAAAGCTCTCATTCTCGAAGTTGAAGCGGTCTTTCAGCAGCCCTTCCTTCAGGAACTTAGAGATATTGTCGAGGGCGATATGCACCAATACGACACCGACGATGGAAGTGAGCATATAGAGCCAAGTGTTCAAACGGAGGGTATAGAAACAGGGCATTATCGAATGACCGAACAGCCATACGGACTGCACAATCAGCAGCACTCCCGACAGCAGCGGATAGAGCACCTGCCTGCGAGCGTCAAACTCCAGATGCTTCTTGTTGCGCGTTCCCACACAGGTGATACATATCAGCAGGAACGTAGCCACCTTGCTATACACGAGGTTGCCGTCATGGTAAATCATCCACCGCTTGATGCGAGTGTGGATATCCGTCACTACGCCGCCCAAGAAGTCCAACTGCTCCGGCTCCAGTGCGTAGGCGAAGAACTCCATCAGGATGGAGACATAAATCACCGCCCTGAATATCTTGTAAAAACCCTGTAACTCTTTGCTTTCTTCCATTTACTTTACGATGATGTTGGGTGATAATGAGAAAAGATGAAGGATGCCACGGTGGACACCCTCCAATCCTCTTATGAGTTTTATTCGTAGCCGTTGATGGTCTTCTCAGACTCTACTGTCCACGGAGAAATAGTTGCAGATATGACCTCCAAGGTGTTGCGTACAGGCTTCAATGAATAGCTGTAGGAATGACCCGCTTTCCACGTGTCGTTTGTGAGGAATACGAAGTTCTCCCCATTGCTGAGTTGCAATGTCATGTCTGGCATAACCTGTGCAGGAACATAAAGCGTATATTCCATGTGGTCACTTTGTGGGTCGCCGAAATAATAGGTCGTCACCGACTCGTCACTGCATTCTACCTTTCCGGTCTTGATGTTGAAAGTACCGCTGTCAAAATAACCGACGAACGTGAGTAGGCTTCCTGCAAAATCATTGGTGGTGAAACCGTATTCTGGTGAGGTATAGACCTTGATGATGACACGCACCATCTGATGGGTGAAGTTCAATGTAAGGCTCGGATTGGCGTATGATGCCGCTCCACTGGCAAACAGAAAATCATTGACCTTCTGCTCACTCTGTACAGCTGCCTCCGGCACTTGGAACTCTATGAGGTCGTTGGTAGGATTTGCCGTATAGGGATAGTAGGCATTGAAGGTGTGAGTGTCTGTGTCCGTGAAAAACACCTTGTTGGCTGACACAAACTGATTCGTGCCGCCGCTTCGGGTGAACTTCATATTGTTGATCATCCCTGTGGAAGAGATGCCAATCATATCATTGAGTTCCCACTGGTTGTCAACGGCTCGTGTGGAAACGGCAGGTTGCAGCATCTCCAGATTGGTGAATACCTGAAGCTGCTTGGTTGATGTGCTGTCGGTCACGACCACAGAACCTCCGCCACCGGGCAGGTAAATCTCATTGACGATGTCTTGGTCACAGGACGTGAGGAGCATGGCTCCAAGTCCCAACATTAGAAACAAATTCTTTTTCATGCTTTTTCTTTTTTAATTGTTGTACTTTGATGATGATACGGGTGATACTCGATGTCTGTATATGGGCTAATCCATAATCGTGATGATGGGTCTCGCCTTATGCGGCTGCCACTTGGGAGTCTCCTGTATGGCACCGCTTCCCAGTGAGTAAAGCCATGCCTTGGCGGTCGCTTGTCCTTCTACCTCCGTTGAAGTCCAATACCAACAGTCATCATCCTCATCGGGGATAGGTGTGCCGCCGCATTTCAGGATGTATGGGTTGATGATGTCCTTGGCATGATAGAGCAGACGCATCTGTGCCACACTGGGGATATAGGCACTTTGCCCGTAACGCCACATGTCGAAGACACGCTCAGCCAAAGGCGACTTCACATCGGTCGTGCCATAAAGGGCAAAAGTGTTCTTGTTGCCGTCGTAGGCGGTGAGGTCACAGGATGTGTCCTGTTCCACACCGATACTGTCAGCAAAGGCTTCGGGAGCGATGTCCCACAGATAGACGGCATATCCGTTTCCCTCCATTTCTTCCCTCTGATTGACGTTGAACACCACTGCAATGGCTTGCTTGCACGATTGCTCGTAGGTTTCGTAGGGCATCACCTTGCCGTCAGTGGTCAAGATATGGGTGACCTTCATGGCTGTGTCGGGAAAGTCCTGATGCTCGTCACAGGCAGTCAGCAACACCGTTGCCGCAACTGCCAAGATTGAAAACAGTTTCTTCATACGCATAGTCATTTTACAGGAAGTTTCACACCCAGGACAATACCCGTTCTGAACAGGTCTTCACCCTTGATCATCACATCGGTCTTCACCTGCCAGAAGAGCTTCCAGCCGTGTCTGAGTGTATAGTTTTGCTCATAGCCGAGGTGGATGCCACCCAAGAACCTGTCAGTATCGCTACCTGCCGATGCTCCTATGCGCATGTTGCCATGGTGGTTGCGTCCTCTTGCCACACAGGGCTTATAGGCAAAGCCGAAACCATAACTGCGGTAGTTGTTCCAAAAACTCTCAGGACAGACATGACCGCACGATGCGCACTCGTTCCACTTGATATATCCGTTTGCAAAATACTCCCACGCATTGTGGTACTTCGTCTCATACTCGTAGGACAGCGTCACGTCCAGTCCTCGCTCATACAGGCATCCGAACCCCAAGGATATGCGGTCGCTATTCTGCTGCGCCATTGCCGGAGTCATGCTTGCCATAAAACAGATGACAACGAGTAAGGTATGCACAAGCCAATTCCTCACTCCTAATTCCTCATTCCTAATTCTCATTATTCCTCCTCCAACAGTATATGGTTAAACGAATCGGCAGACAGCACATCCTCATAGTCGATGCTGAGCGAGATGGTGCGTCCACTTATCTGTTTTTCCGACAGCTCGATGGTCAGCACCTTGTCGTTGGGGAAGGTCATCTTCTTCACCACAATCACGTTGCGATAGCCATACTTGAAGGTCTTCGCATCGTCCAACACAAGAGATGGGGTCAGTTCCACTATCTGCGCATTGGTAGCCTTGCTCTGCTTCTTGTCCGATAGTTTGATGCGCATCTCGTCGATGTCGAAGCGGATGTTGGTCTTGTTCTCCACGGAGAAGTCGATGAAGAAATATTCGCCCACGCTGTAGATGTTGTTCAGGCGCATTACCATGCGGTGCATCTTCGTCGCCACGTTGCGGTATTTGGCAGACGATGACCATATCTGACGTGCATACTTGGTCATGTCGGCAGTGGACAGGCTTACAGCGGGATTGTTGTAGGCATTGCGCTCCGAGCATTCTATTTCCTTATCGGTTACTGCCTCCTGCATCCTCGTGGTATAGAGCAGTGCATACTGCGTGCGGTAGCGTTCCGTCACGATTGTCACTATCGCCAACACCTCACCGTCGGCATACACGTTGTCCTTCGGCTTCAGGCGGATGGTGTTGTTGATGGGTTGGTCGCCCACCACCTTGTCTGTGGATATATCGACAAAGCGGATGGGTTCGGAGGCGGTGATGACGGTGGTCACTTGGTCGTTGACCGTCAGCTGCTCCATCTCCATGTAGGTGGTCTGCGCCTTGGCTGAAAGCACGCTCAGCGAAAGCAATGCACAGACATTCATTTTCTGAAAACAATTCATATTAGTTGATTTTTTGATGTTTATACTCTATGAGCCACCGTTCCCGACAATTCCGTTGTCGGGCAGTGTCTATTTCCTTTTCTCTTTCCCATTTACAAGGTAAACAAACGTCCCATACTTCAGCTTCACTTTGTTCTTCTTGATAGCCTTGCTGATGGCATTGCTTGTCTTCTGGTAGGCATTGGTCACGGCTTGCATTCCCCATTGCGAGAAACTGTTGTTCGCTCCACTCTGGTCGATGTTCATGTTGCTCTGCATAGCACCGCTCGCCACATCTTTCGTGGTCTCACGGAACTGGCTGCCGGGGACATACAGTCCCTCCAGTCCGTCCGTGTCATAAAGCGAAAGCGAAACCTTTATCAGCTCGTCATCCACAAGGATGGAGTTGATGCTACCCTTCACTCGCTGCGAACCGAAACCGCTCATGGTGGCATAGAGGTACGACCCTTTCTTCACCACGGTCTCACCAATCTCAATATCGTCCAACAGTCTCAGCCGCACCCTCGACCCGTCCGTAGCCTTCACGTCCTCGTCAATGATGGCCTTGATGAGCTTTGGCTCATGCTCGTTCTGCGTCAGGGTGTTGAAATAGTCCGAAGTCACCTTCACCTTCTTCACCACCTCCTGTGCCTTGTCCTCCTCGTCCAGTGCCTTCACCGCCTTGCTGTCCTCGGCAATCTGACCTTTCACCTCAATCTGCTCCTTGGGAGGCCCAGCCTGTGTGGTATCCTGGGCCACGGGGGCAACTGCCGCCTGTCCTCTCAGCCTCGCTTCGGCGAGTGCCTTGTTGAGTGCTTCGAGTGCTTCCGCTTCTCGCGCCTTGGCATCGGCCACTTCGGCTGAATCGTCCTTCTCTTCTGCCTGACGGACGAGTTCCGCAAGGTCTTCTTCTGTGTACTTGGATTCATACGCTTCTTTCTCTTCTTCGTTGTCACGCTCAATGTTATCAACAGCCGAATAGTCTGCTATGCGACCATACGACTTCGCCATGTTCTCATACTTGCCACCGATGCCGTCACCATTCTTAATCTGCGCTCCGGGCAGGTTGGGGTTCAGAAACTCGGTGGTCTGCAGGTTCTTGTCCTGCGTTTCCGCCACCTCCGTATTGAACATGTCAAAGACAAAATAGCCTGTGGCAATCAACGGGATGTACACGATGGCTGGCAGCATGTACTTCGGCTGACGGAAGTTTATCTTATCTGTTATTCTCATCGCTGTCTGATTTTGATGTTACTGACTTGTCTCGATTCTCCTCGTTGGTTCGATGCGTCACGGGAGGAGTGATGCAATGGGCTGCATTCATCATCTGCTTCATGCGCCCTTCCTGCCGCTCGATGGCACTTGCAGCCTCCGTCCGATGACCGTAATACCGCACCATCCTGTAGATGTTGATGCCGAAGCACGTGGCGACAAAGCCGAAGACGATGACGAGAAACAGCGTCTTGTGGGCATTGGCAAAGCCTTGCACCTTAGCCGCCGCACGGTCTATCCTCGCGGTCTTGGCAAACTTGCGCCCTGCCGCCACCTCCTTCTCATACCGCTTCTTGTACTTGGGGTCGTTCTTGTCGGGCATATCCTCGCCCACAAGCATCCGTCTGATTCCTTTTACACTCATACCGCTAGGATATTAGAAGTTTGACTTCGACTTCTGCTCAATATCCTTGTTGAGCAAGGTTCTCCAGTTCGTGATGAGCAGTCCATGAGGATTGTTCTCCGTCCTCGGCACGCGCTTCACCTGTCCCGCCGTCACCAATTCACGCATCAGAATATTGCTCCTTCGCTCTATCCTTTGCCTACCGTAGTAGGTGAACTCCATCTTCTCCTTGTTGAACTTGATGCTGTCGCAAAAGATGCTGAACACGGCACTCGTACCCATGATATTGTTGTAAAAGCCCTTTTCCTTCAGCGTATTGTACTGCGCCAAACCAGTTTCATCGACCAAATACATCGCCTTCTCCATCGAATAGCGGATGTACTTGTCATCGGGAGCAAGCGTAAAGAAGTAATGGTGGAACATCTCGATATGGCTCTTTGCCTCCACATCCAGCGTTTCCTCCATCGTGGTGCGGTTCACCAGTATGGGCACGTTGCCGTCCAATACATACACCTTTTGCTGCGCGTCCGTCACCATGCAGCGCGCCGTCCAGATGCTCGACACCGAGATGATGATGCAGCCCATGAGGAACGCAGAGCAGATGATGCCCACCAGCTTGATTTTGTTTTCTAAGTTCTTGATTACCATACGTTACTGCTTGTTTGAGGTCTGATTTCTCTTCATTCTCACATATTCACGGTGCAGGATGGTGTATATGTCCTTCTCAACTTCTTCCACCAGTTTGGCGTAATACTTGATGCAAGCCTCTACGTAGATGCCTTCGTATTTCAGTTGGATCCACACCCACCAGATGTCACGTTCACGTCTCCGTCGATTTCTGTAGATTTTGGCACGATGCAAGCGATAACTCAGGTAATCTACCATAGGCACTACATACTCGTCGTTATCCTCAAAGCCTTCTGCCATCTCCTCATACTGTGGGTCGATGTAGTTGTTTTCGGAATTGAAAAACTCTTCCTTTGCACGCTTGTTGGCAAACGCCATGAATTTCTCATCTTTGAGCCAACGCTCAATTTCATTTTTTGCTTTCATTTTTCTTGATGGTTACTTTTATTTGTTTCAATAGGAGGTGCGGTGACTCACCGCACACTCACATGTTATCTCATCACGGTCGCCATGGTTCCCGTAGCCGTCATCTTGGCTTGTTGTGCCACGCCCTCGCCGAAGTTTCGGGTTGAGAAGGCGGTGTCGCCCTCTGGTATCATCCATGCCGCAAGGTCGGGCACGAGGTTCAGGCATTTCAACGCCACGATGCTCGCTGCCATCAGATAGCCTGCCGAGAAGAACGAGTTTTGCAGATAGGCTGCCATCGTCTGCTCACTGGCGGTGATGGCCGTCAGGTTCTCTACCTGTATGCAGAGCACAATATCAAACAGCAACAGGACGTAGAAACCGACGAAGTATAGGCAAAAACGAATGATAACAAATCTAACAAAAAGAAATAAAAGTGAAGTAATATAACTGATATAGAGGGAATTATGCTTATTTCTTTCTTATTCTTTGATTTCCTTATATTTGATGTTTTAGGTGTAAATTTGTTGCAGATTTGTTGCATGTTCTCAGACTTTTGATATAACTTTGCATCAAAATCATGCACTTGAGGCACTGCCGAAAGCAAATCAAAACAAATAAAAACAGACAAATATGGGAAGACCCAAGAAAGCATTAAAAGTAAAAGAGCCGATAAGGCTCAGGGAGCGCAAGCTTGCTAACGGCAACCTTGGGCTCTATCTCGACATCTATGTAAAAGGTACGCGCAAGTATGAATCCTTAGGGCTGTATCTCATCCCAGAGAAGACCCCACTGGACAAGCAGATGAACATCCACACCCGACAGGTGGCGGAGAAAATCAAGGCAGACCGTATCATTGCATTGCAGGAACGAGGCATCAAACAGTACGAGAAGATTAAGCAGTCGAATATGTCTTTGCTCGACTGGCTGCGCAAGTACGAACAGGAGAATTTCGGATTCCGTCCATCGACTTTGAAAGGTCGTGTCGATATGCGGAAGAAAGTTGAGGAGTATCTGGAACAGCAAAAGACACCTTATATTTCCATGAGCGAGGTGGATGCTGACTTCTGTCGTGGCTTCCTTCGATTCCTGGCAACAGCAAAGAACAGCGTTTGTACAATCAATGAGAGGACTATATCTCCAGGATGTGCCCACCATCATCAAGCCGTCTTTAATGGAGCATTGAACAAGGCGGTAAGAGAAGGATTGCTGACGGCAAATCCGATGAAGAGCCTTGACCGCAAAGAGAAGTTCCAGCCTTCACCAGAGGACAGGGAGTTTCTGACCATTGAGGAACTGCGCTCATTGATGGCTTTGCCATGTTCCAATGAGCAGGTGAAGAAAGCGTTTGTCTTCTCCTGCTTCACTGGCTTGCGATTGAGTGATGCACGCACACTGACATGGCGCAAGGTCTATAAGACACCAGATGGCAAAACCCTCTACATCCATGTGTTCATGCAGAAGACACAGAAACCGAATAATATTCCCTTGTCGCAGGAGGCACTGAACTGCTTACAGCCGAAGGAAGATTTGGATGAACCTGTCTTTACCTTGCCAGCCAGTGATGCGACAATCAACTATCACGTCAAGAAATTGGTAAAGGCAGCAGGGATAGAGAAGAAAGTCTCTTTCCATTGCAGCCGCCACACCTTCGCCACCATGATGCTGACTCTCGGAGTGGACATATATACGACGAGCAAGTTGCTTGGTCATGCCAATGTGACGACAACAGCCATCTATGCCAAAATTGTGGACAAGAAGAAAGTGGATGCAATGAACCTCGTCAACGACCTATTTACAAAAGATGACAATACCGTAAGCCATGAAGATAGAACTACGCAGCCGCAAGCATAAGAGTGGTAACACGACCCTATATCTGGAGTTCTATGAAAAGGGAGGAAAGCGTCAGTATGAATCGCTGAACCTCTACCTTATTCCCGAGAAGACAGATAACGACCGCAGGGTAAACGAAGCCACGCTGAAAAAAGCATTGAAGATAAAGTCTGAGAGAATACTGGGTATTTGCAGCAAACCAGAGGTAAAGGCGGTATCTACACCCACCGCTGAGTTATCAAAATGGATGGATGAATACCTGCAACACCTTCAAAAGGGAAACAGATACTCGCTTGCGTATCAGAAGCATATGCGGAGCACCATCAATATCGTCAAGTCGTATCTGGCTCACATCAACCGTCCCAGTCTCATGATGGACAAGGTGGACAAGTCCTTCTACAAGAACTTCCTCACTTATATCAAAGATGTGTACCGAAACATGAAGTCTCCCGACCGCCCGAAGCCATTGTCACCCAAGACAATGCTGCTGATACAGACCAATGTCAACTCTATGCTGAAATATGCGGTGGAGCAAGGTATGTTACAAAAGCATCCGTTCTATGAACTGGAAAAGCGAGAGACCTTTGCTAAGACACCGAGCGACAGGGACTATCTTACCGTAGAAGAGTTGAAACGCATGGCGGAAGTCGAAACTGGAAGTCCAACTACGAAGCAGACATTTATGTTCTGCTGCTTTACAGGCTTGCGCCATAGCGACTTGCTGCAACTGTATTGGCGAGACATCCGAGAGACAGAGGATGGGCTAAAAGTGTATGTCCAATCCATGCAGAAGACAAAGAAATCTGCGGTAATCCCTTTGGGGAAGCAGGCTTTGGAATGGATGCCAGAACGTGGCACCGCCTCACTTGATGACAGGGTGTTCACACATATCCCCCTTCTCTGCAATGCCGACCGTGCCTTGAAGCGTATGACTGCTAAAGCAGGAATAGACAAATCAATTTCTTTCCATTGCAGCCGCCATACCTTTGCCACCCTCATCCTGACAGCAGGAAGTGACATCTACACCACAAGTGAGATGTTGGGGCATACCAACATCCACACCACGGAAATCTATGCCGATGTGGTCATGGAAAAGAAAGTGGATGCGGTTAATATGCTTAACGGCATCTTCTGATTTCACAAGAAGTGTTCGATGTGCGAACCACAATAATGGTTCGTGCTTGGAACACTTCTTTTCCCTCTTGTTAGTAAAAAAATGCATATAGGAAATGGGATTGTTAGGTAAAAACACATACAAAACGAGTTTTTTCTTCGTTAAACGGCAGAAATACAACCAGAAAGTTGTATTATTCGTTGTTTTTGTGTAATTTTGCACCCGTAAAATAAGATGCAGGATTATCTTCATGAACACAACGATTGACAATAGAACTTTGACGCAAACAAGCGTAAATAAACAACGAGTGAATATGGAGCAGGAAGTCAAAGATTGGGAGAAATACTCCCGACAAATAGTTTTAGCCATGTCGAAAAGGATGGCAGAACTTGGAATGACGCAACAGATGCTTGCAGAGAAGATGAATTGCACGCAGCAATATGTCTCCAAAGTGTTGAAAGGTCAAAAGAATATGTCGTTGGAAACATTGTGCAAGATTGAAAGCACATTGGGAATTGAGATATTCAAGCGTCTTGATGATATTGAATAAAATAATGTTGAAACTATGACGGCACAAAGTGAAGCAGCATTGGAAACAGGGTTGATAGAAACCTTAAAGCAGATGGACTATGAATATGTCCAAATTGCTGAGGAGGAAAATCTGCAATCCAATTTCAAACTCCAACTGGAGAGGCACAACCATAAGCAGTTGGCTGAACATGGACGGACGGAGTTCACGGCAGAGGAGTTTGACAAGATACTCATCTACCTTGAAGGTGGCACTCGTTTCGAGAAAGCCAAGAAACTTCGTGACCTTTACCCATTGGACACTGCCGACGGCAAGCGCATTTGGGTGGAGTTTCTGAACCGTCACCAATGGTGTCAGAATGAGTTTCAGGTCTCTAATCAGATAACTGTCGAGGGCAGAAAGAAGTGCCGTTATGACGTGACCATCCTTGTCAATGGTTTGCCACTTGTGCAGATAGAGTTGAAGAAACGTGGCGCGGAGCTGAAACAGGCCTACAACCAGATTCAACGCTATCACAAGACATCGTTTCACGGCTTGTTCGACTATATCCAGTTGTTCGTTATCTCCAATGGTGTCAATACACGCTATTTCGCCAACAATCCCAACAGCGGATATAAGTTCACCTTCAATTGGACGGATGCGGAGAATGTTCCGTTCAATGAACTCTCTATGTTTGCGCAGTTCTTCTTCGACAAATGTACATTAGGCAAGATGCTCAGCAAATATATCGTGCTGCATGAGGGTGACAAATGCCTGATGGTGTTGCGCCCTTACCAGTATTATGCCGTGGAGCGCATACTCGACAAGGTACAGAACTCCAACAAGAACGGATATATATGGCATACTACAGGTGCAGGCAAGACCCTCACCTCGTTCAAGGCAGCACAGCTCGTTAGCGAGATAGATGGTATTGACAAGGTGATGTTTGTCGTTGATCGTCACGACCTTGACACTCAAACTCAGTCAGAATACGAAGCTTTCGAGCCGGGAGCCGTGGATGGTACGGACAATACTTACGAGTTAATCAAACGACTCAGTGGCAATTCAAAAATCATCATCACCACCATCCAGAAACTGAACTGTGCCGTCACCCGAAACTACTACAACAAGCATCTGCAAGAGGTGAAAGACCAAAAGGTTGTGATGATTTTCGATGAATGTCATCGCAGCCATTTTGGCGAGTGTCATAAGAATATCGTGAATTTCTTCAAGAACCTGCAGATATTTGGCTTCACTGGCACACCTATATTCTCTGAGAATGCCAGAGGCGAACATACCACAGCCGAGGTGTTTGACACCTGTCTCCACCGCTATCTCATCAAGGATGCCATAGCCGACGAGAACGTGCTGGGCTTCTTGGTGGAATACTACAAGGAGAATGGCGACGTGGATGTGATGGAAGAAAAACGCATGAGGGAGATTGCACAGTTTATCCTCAACAACTTCAACAAATCGACCTACGATGGAGATTTCAACGCTCTGTTTGCCATACAGTCTGTCCCCATGCTGCTTCGCTACTACAAGATATTCAAGGAACTCAATCCGAAGATACGCATTGGTGCGGTGTTTACCTACGCTGCCAATGATAGCCAGGATGATGAGCAGACAGGCATGAACCAGGGTTTTGCCAACGACAAGGTGACGGCAGACGAGTTGCAGGCTGTCATGGACGACTACAACGGCATGTTCCATACCAATTTCTCTACCGACAACTTCAGTGCCTATTATGACGACATCAACCTGCGAATGAAGAAGAAGCGTGCCGACATGGAGCCGCTCGACCTCCTGTTGGTTGTCGGAATGTTCCTCACGGGCTTTGATGCCAAGAAACTCAACACGCTGTATGTTGATAAGAACCTGGAATACCATGGACTCTTGCAAGCATTCAGCCGTACCAACCGAGTGCTCAACGAGAAGAAGCGGTTTGGCAAGGTGGTGTGCTTCCGCAATCTGAAAGACAATGTAGATAAGGCAGTCAAACTGTTCTCCAACACCAATGCTCCCGAAGCGTTGGGCTTCGTGCTGCGTGCGCCATTCGAGGATGTGAAGAAGGAACTGAATGCTCTGTGCCATACTTTCCTCGCTCGTTACCCCAACATGGCATCCGTGGACCGCATTCAGAACGAATACGACAAGCGAACCTTCATACTTGCATTCAGAGACATTATCAAGAAACGTTCTGAGATACAGATATACGAAGAGTTTGATGCTGATGACCCTACATGGGAAATGAGTGACCAGCAGTTCAACGACTACCGCTCCAAGTACCTTGACATGACACTTGGCTTTATCTCAACAGACAATGATGAGCAGAATAAGGGGACAGACGAATCCACAAGCATGGTGGCAGAAGACCAGCAGGGAGAAATCACCGACATAGACTTCTGCCTTGAACTACTTCACAGTGATGTCATCAATGTGGCATATATCCTCGAACTGATAGCCGACCTCAATCCTGATAGTGAGGACTATGGAGAAAAGCGTCAGCATATCATTGACACGATGATTAAAGACCCCGTGATGCGCAACAAGACTCGCATCATCGACAATTTCATCCGTGAGAATGTCGATAACGACCATGAGGGTTTCACTCGCAGCAAGGCAGACGGAACGATGGACTTGGAGAGCCGCCTGACGGAATACGTTACAGAAGCTCGTTTGCGTGCCATTTCCGACTTGGCAAAGGAGGAAGATGTTGACGAAAAGGCTCTTATCAAGTATGTACAGGAGTATGATTATCTGCAACGCGAGAAACCAGAAATACTACAGCGTGCCATCAAGCAGAAGAAGGGACTTCGCCTCCTGCAACGCTCATGGCTTCTGAGAAGCCTGACGACAAAGTTGAGAAACATTATAAATACATTTAGTTGGGAATAAATAAAAGATATTGATATGATAAAGATTATTCAGTCACTAGATTTAGGACATGATTATAAATGCTGGCAAAATTGGGGCGTCAGTATTTACAACAAGAAATGGCAGCATGTTCATTTGCATCAAGGAGATATGGATGGTGCTTGTGCCGTCTATTCTATGATGATGTATTTAATTTCCCTAAAAGTGCTGACAAGAAAACAGGTTATTGATTTGAATACAAAGTTTGACGCTCGAGTTTCTAAAGGAAGGCTGTACAAAGAGTTTTTCACCGAAAATGGATTGTGCCGAGATGGTTTCTATTTTACTGAAATAGAAAGTAAACTACAGCATTCCTTTGCCAAAACTGTGACTTCACATGCTGAACAATATGATGCGACCGCAAAAGGGCAGCAAAAGATGTTGAGTGCAATTAGACAAAGTTTAGATTGCGATGAACCAATTATGATAGCAGAAGTATTCAAACAAGGTGGAGCACATGCTATTTTAGCAATTGGCTATGAGGAAAGAAATAATGAAATAACAAAATTATTTTGTTTGGATCCAGGGTCTGCTATTCCATGCAATGCGTATTGGAACATGGTAATTATCATAAATCAGAATCCTAATTCAAAGTACTCACATATATCAATCGATTCTGACAATAGAAGCAGCGATGTGTATGTAGATGAAACACTTATTATAAAAAGAAAATAATATGGACTTTAGTTGGAACGATATATATCAAGACTTCTTAAATAGCAAAATCAGGAAGTGTTCGGAACGAGAATTCCAGAATAGTATTTTTTCAGTATTCCGTTTTTATCTTCGATGGCAAAACGGCATCGTTGCAGAAGAGTGTATTCCTATTGGGGCAACAAATACCATTCGTCCGGATTTTGTCTTGTACAAAGACGAAATGCCACAGGTGGTGATAGAATCCAAAGAACCCAATCATATTCAGACTGATAGGAATAAAGAGCAACTGTTTTCCTATATGCGCCAGAAGAAAGTGGATTTCGGTTTATATATAGGAGAAGTGATACAATTGTATTATGACGAGCCTACTGATGCAGAATTGCCGCTGCTGATGTTTACATTGGAATACGACAAAGAGAATCCATATGGCACTACGTTTGTCAGCCTTTTCAACTTTGTAGATTTTGACAAGAATCGACTTACGGATTATTGCACCAATAGAATTAAAGAGATACAAAAGGAAAAGCAATTGGAGATTGACATTCAGCAGTTGACTTCAAATGAAGGAGTGAATTTGTGTTCGTCCTTACTAAAATCACATTTTATTTCAAAAGGGTATTCCGAAACGGATGTGGAAATGATTTTGGATGATATTGAGATTACTCTCAAGCGAAAAAACGATAATATATCAACCTCATCATTCGTAGATATTACAAGGGAGTTTCCAACCCAAATTCCTGTTAGAAATGAATTTAGAACATCTAAAAAGAGACTGAAATATTCGATTAATGGTAAAGGTGCGTATTATAAGAATGGAAGTGCTTTGGAATTGGTCAAAGTGTATCTGAGTGACCATCCATCAACATATAATTCTATAGTTTCTATATTTAACGGATATATACCGAACTATGTGCTATCCAAAGAAGAAGTTGAAAGAAAGGAAGGGCATTCTTTTGACAGAAATAAAACAAAAAGATGGCATAAAGATAGTCCTTTGGTAAGCAGCGATGGTATAACTTTCTATGTGACTACACAAGTAGGTGATAATTGTCCGATTGACTTTAAGGACATTGTATCGCTATCTGAGAAATTAGGATATAAAATAGAACCCATATCATAACACTATGTCGGAAGAACTGCAACAGAAACTGCGTACACAGCTTTGGACTGTGGCAAATACCTTGCGAGGCAATATGTCGGCAAGTGACTTTATGTATTTCACCCTCGGTTTCATCTTCTACAAGTATCTGTCGGAGAAGATAGAGATGTATATCGATGGCGAACTGGAAGCGGATGAGATGACCTTCAAGGAGGCTTGGGCGAGTGACGAGCAAGAACTGAAAGACGAGATAAGGGAAATAAGCATGGAGAATCTGGGCTATTTCATAGAGCCGGATTTTCTGTATTCATCTGTCATTGAAGCCATCAAGCGCAAGGAGAACATCCTGCCCATGCTCGAACGTTCGCTGAAGAAGATTGAAGACAGTACCATCGGGCATGACAGTGAAGAAGATTTCGGAGGACTTTTCTCTGACATCGACCTCGCCTCGCCAAAGTTAGGCAAGACTGCCGATGACAAGAATACGCTTATCAGCAACGTGCTGTTGGCACTCGACGACATTGACTTCGGACTGAGTGAGGCTTCCGACATTGATATCCTCGGTGATGCCTATGAATACATGATAGGCCAGTTTGCCGCAGGTGCAGGAAAGAAGGCTGGCGAGTTTTATACCCCACAAGAGGTGAGCCAGATACTTGCCGACATCGTTACAACAGGAAAGACCCGACTGAAAAATGTCTATGACCCGACATGTGGCTCCGGGTCGCTGCTGCTCCGCACGGCACGCAACGGCAAGGCCGATTTGATATACGGTCAGGAAAAGAACCCCACCACCTTCAACCTTGCACGCATGAACATGCTGCTGCACGGTGTGAAGTTCAGCGATTTCTGCATAGAGAATGGCGATACGCTCGAAGCCGATGCCTTCTCCGGGGAGCAGTTTGATGCCGTGGTGGCCAATCCTCCTTTCTCTGCCGAATGGAGCGCAGCTGACAAGTTCAACAACGATGATCGATTCAGCAAGGCCGGTCGCCTCGCACCACGTAAGACTGCTGACTACGCCTTCATCCTGCACATGATTTACCATCTGAACGAGGGCGGCACAATGGCTTGTGTGGCTCCTCATGGTGTGCTCTTCCGTGGCAATGCCGAGGGTGTCATCCGCCGTTTCCTCATTGAGAAAAAGAACTACATTGATGCCATTATCGGATTGCCTGCCAATATCTTTTATGGCACAAGCATCCCTACCTGCATCCTCGTGATGAAGAAATGCCGCAAGGAAGACGACAACATCCTGTTCATCGATGCCAGCAAGGAGTTTGAGAAGGTGAAGACGCAGAACAAGCTCCGTCCGCAGCACATCAAGAAGATTGTCGAAACCTATCGCGAGCGCAAGGAAATAGAGAAATACAGCCACCTCGCCACCCTGCAGGAGGTTGCCGACAACGACTATAACCTCAATATCCCTCGCTATGTCGATACCTTTGAGGAAGAAGAACCCATCGACATCAAGGCTGTTATGGCGGAAATCAAGGAATTGGAAGCTAAACGTGCCCAATTGGACAAGGAGATAGAGGTATATCTGAAAGAATTGGGAATAGTCTGATTAACTTGAAGTCGCAATTTGTGACTTCCAATTTTCCACCAGCATGGTAGAATAATAGCAATTGAACAGAACAAGGAATTTAAGCAATGGCAGGAAACATGACTTTGGCAACCAACCGCGATTTCAAAAGTTGGGTTTCGCAGTTGAAGCAAGATATACGCAGCGCACAAATCAAGGCGGCAATCAAAGTGAATACAGAATTGCTCCGCCTTTATTGGCGCATGGGTGCAGACATCTGTGAGAAACAGAAATCTGCCTCCTGGGGAGACGGATGGCTTAAAGAACTAAGCCGTGAACTAATGACAGAATTTCCTGATATGAAAGGGTTCTCTCATAGAAACTTGCAATACATCAGACAATGGTATCTCTTTTATAATCAAGAAAATACAATTGTGCAACAAGTTGTTGCACAATTAGAAGATGTAAATGTGCAACAACCTGTTGCCAAATTAGACGATGATATGAGGCAACAACCTGTTGCACAAATCAGCGAGGATGTTTTCTTCTCCGTTCCATGGGGACATCATTTGTATATCATATCACAGTGCAAGGATGTAAGTCGTGCCGTGTTCTACCTGAAAAAAACAGTTGAAAATGGTTGGAGCCGTGCTGTTCTGCTTAATTACCTTGATACCAACCTATATGAGCGACAAGGCAAGGCCGTGAATAATTTCAATAGGCTGTTGGCGAATCCTCAAAGCGAGCTGGCTGCTCAAACGTTGAAAGACCCCTATAACTTCGATTTCCTCACACTTGACGGTGAATACAGAGAACGGGAGTTAGAACACGCTCTTACTCATAACGTCACACGGTTTTTGCTTGAGTTAGGCACAGGCTTTGCTTTTGTCGGGAGTCAAGTTCCCTTGCAAGTGGGAGAAGACACCGTATATCCCGACTTGCTTTTCTATCATCTGGAGCTACGATGCTATGTGGTCGTAGAGTTGAAGGTCACAAAATTCAAAGGTGAGCATTTGGGACAATTAGGTGTGTATGTGAGTGCAGTCAACCACATCAAGAAGAAACCGACTGACAATCCAACTATCGGATTGCTCATCTGCAAGACGAAGAATAACGTGATGGCGCAATATGCCCTTGAATCAACAAACCAGCCGATAGGCATCTCTGAGTATCAGCTGTCAAAACTCATGCCTGAGCATATTCAAAGCCAATTGCCTACTATTGAAGATATAGAGGCCACGCTTTCTGATAATGACGACAATGCAGATTCTTGAAGTCGCAATTTGCGACATCAAGGTATTTAATGTAAAAGAATAAAGAATGACAACTATGGCAGATAATAAAGATAAAAAACTCCTTAATGTTCCCCATTTGAGATTTCCAGAGTTTAGTGGGGAGTGGGAAGAAACTACATTGGGCAAAATATCAGAGATAACAAAAGGCAGTGGAATATCAAAAGACCAATTATCTGAACAAGGTTCTCCATGTATATTGTATGGTGAACTTTATACCAAATACAAGTCTGAAATTATAGGTGAGGTATATAGTAGAACAGAGTTGGACTCCTCTTCATTAGTTAAAAGTAAGGCTAATGATGTAATAATTCCATGTTCTGGAGAAACTGCTATAGACATTTCAACAGCTCGGTGTGTCCCATTTAACAACATCCTGCTGGGTGGTGATTTGAACATCATAAGACTCAAAAATGATGATGGAGGATTCTTCGCCTATCAACTTAATGGTGTACGTAAAACAGATATTGCCCGTGTTGCCCAAGGTGTCTCAGTCGTACACTTATATGGTGAAAACTTAAAGCAGATTACTGTTTATCATCCTGCCATCGAGGAACAAAAGAAGATAACTCGTTTGTTGTCTCTAATTGACGAGCGTATTGCCACCCAAAACAAAATCATTGAGGATTTGAAATTACTAAAGTCCGCAATTGCAGAAACCGTATTCAACAATATGAAAGGTCACCTTACAACAAATCTTTCCACCATTTGTAATATTGTAAAAGGCAAGCAAGTTAATGGAGAAGAACTTTCTGAAAAAGGCAAATATTATGTTATGAATGGTGGCATCACACCATCAGGCTATTATGACCAATGTAATACTCCTGACAATACGATTTCAATAAGCGAAGGAGGAAACTCATGTGGTTATGTGCAGTACAATAAATCATCATTTTGGAGCGGTGGACATTGCTACACACTACAAGACATCACCTGTGGAGTTGATATCCAATATCTCTTTCATTATTTGAAACGATATGAAAGCAACATAATGAATTTGCGTATAGGGACAGGGTTGCCGAATATCCAAAAGAAAGATTTAGAGAATTTCAGAATCGCATTACCACCCACTAATGTGCAAAAGGAAATCTCCTCATGCTTAACCGCTATTGAAGATAAGATAATGGTCGAAGTCAAATGGTTGGATAGTGCTCAAAAGGAAAAACAGCATTTACTTCGTCAGATGTTCATATAAACATCTGGCGAAGCAGATAATGCTTTTGTTCCACTAATTTGCAATGATAATGAGTCTCGATATCTATTTTATCCAATAAAACTGATATTTTCTTGCCAATTGTATGCTGTTCCTCAGAACTTGGGATATAAATTGGGATGTTGCATATACTCTCAAAAGATAGGCATTGGCGTACACTGCCTTCCAATCGTTTTTGCATTTCATAGAAGAAATAACTTGTTGAGAAGAAATGTTCCAAATACTCTGATACAACTCCTTTTCTCACTCTAAAGCATATATACATTGGGCTTACAATACCCATTTCGATTGTTGTCAATCGTGCGATAGAACCAACATTGATTCTTGCTGGATTGTATGCAAAATCGTTCTTGTGAACAATCTTGTAGTTTGATGTGTCCTCACTCGCAATAATTCTATCTTCAAACTGTTCGCTCTGATTTATAAAGCCCTGCTTATTGCTGACAGACAAAACCATATCAATAGACTTGTCTTTGTTCCTTTCTGAGATTTGCTCAATAACATCGCCTATGCGACATGGATGGTATGAGCGATTGTAATAAGTACTTTCAATAATTGCGGACATTTCAGTTTCTTAATCCTTAATCAAGGGACTAAATAATTCTTTATACGATAGATATGGTGATGGTATAAGGACTTCCTTTGCGGGATTAGGATATTCGTACTCGGGATTATCAGGAAAGTCAGCTATGGATTTCGGGAAAGGGAAACCGTTCATTACATATTTGAATGTCTATTCTAACAATGTCGTGAATGAGAACGACTATCAATATGTACAAATAGACGAGGGCGAGAAACAGAATGTTGTTCAATATGGTGATGTACTGTTTACTCTCTCTTCTGAAACACCAGAGGAAGTTGGGATTGGGTCTGTTTATTTAGGACAGGATGAGGTGTATTTGAATAGCTTTTGCTTTGGAATCCATATCGTGAATGAGGAACTGGCTTATTCACCATACATATCATACTACGTTTCTTCTACTCCGTTTAGGAAGTTCATTTATCCGTTTGCACAAGGAAGCACACGGTTTAATCTTTGCAAGGCAGACTTTGAGAAAGCAAGCATTACTTTGCCATCTTTGGGTAATCAAAAGCGAATACACTTAGTATTGAACAGTGTAGCAATGAAGATAAGCACCGAAAGAGCGATGCTTGAACAGTATGTAACTCAAAAACAGTATCTTCTCCGTCAAATGTTTATATGAACATCAGACGGAGTAAGTATTGCTTCTGGCTATTCAAACTGATGAAAACTTTCTGTTCTATCAATAGTTTGGCATCTATAGCCTCCAACATTTTGGCATATCTAAGTTGCTTAGAATATGATGAACAGAATATCTTGGCTTTGCTGTAATCTTTGAAATAAATATGTGGAATAGCCATTCCTGTTTTGTATGGTTCAAAGTTGAACACTTTCAACATGTAGTATAGGAACTGAAGTGAGTAATCCTGTTTGGCAGTTAAGATAGTCAAGGTTCCAGTTGCTGAACATTTTCCTTTTACATAGGCAACAGAACCAACTCCAGAGCCGTCCTTTACAATATAGATTGCTTCGTCAGGTGTGTTATAACTATCAAGAAAACCCACAATCCCATTTGCTCCATAAACAGGATAAGGTCCTAAATCTGACACTTCACTTTCTTGCAATGTTGAGGATGTACATTCAAGACATTCTTTTAAGCAAACATTAGGCTTACCCATTCCAGCAACCCTATGCGCAATTCCCTTGATTAAGGATTCCAGTTTCTCAATGATTTTGTTTTGGGTCGCAATGCGCTCGTCAATCAAGGAAATGAAATCTTCAAGTTTCTTTTGTTCTGTTATGGACGGATATGAAATTCTGAATTGGCTAATAATATCGTAACTCAGATTCTGTTGCTTTGTTCCTTGTGCATATTTAAGTCCAATAAGGTTGCCGTGTTTTTTATACCAAGAATACAAAAATTCATTTGTAATAGTTCCCTTGGATGAGAAAGCCATACACGCCTGACTTATGGTAGATTTCTTTTGTATGACAGATCCCGTACCTCGTACTCCTTCTGCTTCTAAGCCATAAATTGCTATCACAAATGTGCCTATTGGTAACAATCTCAAATTGTTGCATGATGCAGCTTCTTCTGTGATTTTTTCTTTTGTATCATAAATATAATGCTCTTTCAGTTCTCCACTTGAAATCCAATTAACATTACCGTTAAATTGTTCTTTATCTAATCTACTTGGAGTGTTTCCGGAGTATAACTCAAACTCCCTGCCAATAGTAGAGCATTCCCACTCCCCACTAAACTCCGGGAATCTCAAATGGGGAACATCGCTCATTATATTTCTCTAATTATAAGCACTTATCATTTTTTATAGAATTATGAGCAACAAAACGATTAGAGAAATTGCGGAGGCTTGGAAAGAGTACAAGCGTCCCTACGTGAAGCAGTCCACAATGGCTGCCTACGTGTTAATTCTGGAGAACCATGTTCTTCCTGAGTTTGGTGACAACGATTCGCTCCATGAGCATGAAGTTCAAGCATTCGTCTTGAAAAAGATCGAGCGTGGATTGAGTGTGAAATCGGTTAAGGACATTCTTATCGTCCTGAAGATGGTGATGAAGTTCGGGGTAAAGAACGAGTGGATGAACCACTATGAGTGGGATATAAAATATCCTGCCAACAACATGCCCAAGGAACTGGAGGTTCTCTCCGTAGCCAATCACAGAAAGATACTGGACTATGTGCAGCACAACTTCACCTTCATGAGCCTCGGCATCTACATCAGTCTGAGTACAGGATTGCGCATTGGCGAAATCTGCGCTTTGAAGTGGAGCGACATCAATGTGGCTGACGGAACAATCACCGTGCAACGCACCATCGAAAGGATATACGTCGTGGAGGGTGAGAAGAAACATACGCAGCTTGTTATCAATACCCCGAAGACGGTGAACTCATGCCGGGAGATACCCATGAGCAAGGAGTTGCTGGCCATGGTGAAGCCAATGAAGAAAGTGGTCAATGGAGATTTCTATGTGTTGACCAACGAGGACAAACCGACAGAGCCACGCACATACCGCAACTATTACAACAGACTCATGGAGAAACTTGACATTCCTAAGTTGAAGTACCACGGACTCCGGCACAGCTTCGCCACAAGGTGCATCGAGGCAGGATGCGACTACAAGACAGTAAGCGTACTGTTAGGACATTCCAATATCTCCACGACCTTGAATCTCTATGTTCATCCCAATATGGAGCAGAAGAAACGCTGCATCAACAAGATGCTTAAATCCTTGGGGAAATAACACCTTTCATTGCAAAAAGACAGTATTTGTGGACAATTCATGGTAAATAATTCTAATTCTTCTGTCCATTTGATTGAATTTGCGCTTTTCAAGCGTAACTTTGCAGACAATTTCACAAGTTGAATGGATAATAATATAGAATGGGATTCCTAAACAGCCTGTTTGGTGGCGCACCAACAAAATATGATGCACAGAAATACTTCGACTATGCCGAGAAACAGAAAGCCAAAGGCAATATAGTTGAAGCATTGAACTATTACGCCAAAGTCATCAATCATGGTGACCTTGGCGTAAAGCCATTTGTGCCCTACATTGAGTTGTGCATGGAACATGATGAATGGGAAAAGCTACCTGCTTGTATCAAAGTCTATCGAAAGAGGTTTCCGAAAGAAAACTCAGGGTGGATTGACAAGATTGAAAAGAAAACCATTGAGCAACTCAGAAGGCAAGGTCTATTGCCAATAGAGGTGAAGGAACAGCAAAACCCAAAAGGTCCAAAGATTTGTCCATCCACCCCGAAAACAGCAGATTTCCCCAAAGGCGAGAAAAAGGAACAGCAAGAGAAACCTTTCGTTCTCACTTTTCCAACGAGTATCAAGCACCCGACACTCGGAGAACGCTATGACGAGTATTGTGCCAGTCTTCCTCCATTTGACTTTTATGAGGGTGATAACGAAGACAAAATCCCTGCCGATGCGGACATGGAAATCAGTGACTACCTGAACAGGCTGGCAGACACACTCGCATATTGTAGGGATGTTGAGAAGAAGCAAGGATTTGTGGCTGCGGAACAATACTATCTGTTCCTTATCGGTCATCATCCTTGGGAACCTGATGCCTACGATGAACTGTTGGAACTGTATCGTAACAATGGCAAGAACGATGCGTTTGAAGCCTTGCGCCTTTATTCCATAAACCATTTCTCTAAGAGACGCGAACGGATGGAACGGCAACTGACCGCACTTGCAGAACAGCAGGGAGTGAAAGAGATGGCAACGGAAGCCATAAGAAAAGGGGAAAAGGTCTCGTACTTCCGAGGGCTGTTCACCCTGTACGACCCTTTCCCCTGCATAGAGCATTGGAAGCAACTGATGCCTATCTTCTCGGACTCCGAGTAGTTGACTTGGATGGTTTGTTCCTGCTGGCATATCTGGCAGCACGATGGGCAAACCTCCACCAATCCTCATCATCATCTTTCTTGGGCTTTTCATCCGAAGACGAACCGCCGCCACCACCCGAATACATGGGAGTGGTAGCATCACCGATGGCGGCTGTCACCATCCCTGCTGCTCTGGAAATGACATCACTCAGAGAGCCGTCAAACAGGTCTTCAACGACAGTTCCCTGCACACTCTGCAAAGCATAGGCAGTAGGCTGCGGCATGTTATCCAGGAATGTTCGCAAGCCAGAAAGCAATTCATCGAAGATTGCCCCTTTGACCATCATGACCGAATTGCCCAGTTGGGATTCCTTCATCCTTTCCACATTATTTGCCGCTTGTCTCACCGCAACCTCAGCATTAGCCTGCCGCTGGCGAAGCGATGCAATCTGGTTCTCACATAGCATGAGTCGGCTCTTGCGGTCACGGATTTTGTCACCCAAGGCAATCTTCTGCTTCATCAGTTCTGATGTTCGTTCCTCGTATTCATCCAGAGTGATTTTCTTGTTCTCCAAATCTTGTTTCAAGGATTCAATCTGATGGCTAAGCCCATTGTATTGCAGTTCCAACTTGCTAATAAAGATTCTAAGCTCGATGGCACGGTTTTCCAATTCCGGCAACTCACGCTTCAACTGATAGTACATCTGCACCTTGTTCTTATGTTGTGCGCCCGAAATTTCCACAGGGTCGCCACGCATCAGTCCATATTTCTTGTTCACCTGTTCGTAGAGTTCCGTGTGCAGTTGCTTCATAATCTCTTGACCTGTTGCCTTGTCCTTACCAAACAGCCCTTTGTATGAAACCACAGGTCGCTCCCTGCCAGTCTTCTTTTCTGTTCTCATCACAACAGGAATGATGGTCGCATGACAATGTGCCGTAGTCTCGTCAAGATGCACATCAAATCCGATGATGTTCTCTTCACCATACTTCTTTGTCATCCAGTCATAGAGGTCGATAGCCCACTGCTCTATTTCATTCATTCGCTGGATGTGACTGTTGTCCGCTGTTCCGTCACGTTCGAAATCGACAGCCTGATTGCCGAATGCCATCATGTTCATTACTTCATGGTCACCGCTGAAAACGAACTCCACAATCTGGTTGGACATCTTCGCAGCTATTGGGTCGTTCTTCTTTACCTCCGGGTTAGGCTTCACCCCCAGTTCCTCCAGCCTCTCTTTGAAACGTTCCTCGACAGGTTTTGATGTTCCTATCTTTTGGATAATACCACCCTTGGCAACCTCAAAATTGAGATGCGCCCGGGTGATGTCGTACCAATGCAGCGGTTTCTTGTTCACTGTCTGATAGTGCTTCTCGTCCCACCTGCGCTGGTTCTCGGCAGCCTCCATCGCTCCGATGGACTTTCTGCCCTCAAAGTGCATCGCACCTTTTGGTTCATTACTCATATTTCTGTTCTGTTACGTTATAGTTCTACATCAGGTATGTTCTCACGTGCCATGCCTATGGATCGTGAGACATTACTTTTCTTGTATTGCTTTGGAGTAGTGGGGGCATTCATCCATGTCCCAGACGATAGGCTGGCATGGCAGGCACGGGAACATGTAGGGCATGAGACCGTTGCTGTGCCGCCCTGAACCTCGCAGAGGTGAGTGGGCATATTGTGTTATGCCCCCACTTAATCAGTTGGGCCGTGGAGCAAGCTCTGCGCGCCCGACCATCCTACTCATGCCGCCCATAAGGAACAACAGTTCCGTCTTCGTCATCGAAATCAAAGAGGCTCTGAGGCATCTTTGCAGCCTTGGAGGGTATAGTTGCCTCGGAAGAGGTTATAATAGCCGTCTGAGGCTTTTCTGATGTCTCCATGATGACAGTAGCTGCATCTGCACCTTGTACAGATTGGGCTGGTGGTGATAAAACTGGAGAGGTCTGATATCTCTCAGCAAGGAGAAGACGGTTGGGATTGGTAAATACCTGCCCCATGGCATGACCATCCTGCACACTCACGACATCTACTATGGAAGTGACGAAATCAGACGAGCGGCTGATAAGTCCCAGCTGTTCCATCTTGTCGAGCAGGTTACGCCCCTGCTTGCGCTTGATACCCCACACTTCTTCAAGAGAAGAGACTGAGAGCGAACATTGGCAGGTGCCCGTATCGACACGGATGCCTCGCACCATTTGCGACTTGTCACCGATGGTCATAGTGTGGAGGATGTACAGATAGTACATGAAATTAAAACGCCCTTTTGTTGTCCCCATAAGGAATGTCATTGCATCCGCTGAAAGATGAAGCGTGATGTCAGTAAAGGGAAATGATTTCTTCAGAAAGGAGTCAATAGGCAGAATTGCTGCCTCGTTGTTGTTGCTTTGCATATTCAGTAAAGAGAAAAAGGAACGGCAGACAGATGTGCCTTGCTTCTTGCGCATGGTGTTCCTGCCATGCCGTCCCTGGTTTGACATTTGGTTAATTGATAAATTCCTTGGGCATTCCACATTTACAAGACTGGTACAGTATCTGCGTACAATGGGCAATATGAGATTGATGTGCCGTTGGTGCTAATGGGCTTAGAGAGGTGGAAAGATGGAACGTTTCTTTCTGCTGTCCTTCTGTAGTAATACTGCTTCATACCAGATAGGATTATTAACCCTGCAGCGTTAGGATTATTATTCTTTCGGCATTAAGGTTATTAACCTTGTTACTCTTGAAACAGATATACGTTGTTGTTCCAAACAGAGGGAAGAAAGGGAAATGTTATCTACGCATGCCCAATTGTTGCTTGGGCGTATCGTCCTCTGCTATCCTCTTTAATTCCTGTTCCACCTTATGCAATTCATCCTTGCTCAGGAAAGCGATGCTTTTGATGGTGAGTTGCTGCGCACAGATTCTTCTCCTGTCAATGATGCTCTCATCCGTCATGGCTTGGTTTGCACCTACCTCCTCCATATAGTCATTGACTGCATCACGCATGGAGAATTGTCTTAGCCCGGTCTTTGCCCAGTGGACAGCCAGCTCTACTGCCAGTTCCTGCTTGTCCTCGTATTCTGCCATACTATAGTCTATTTGGTAGCGAGACGCTGAATGATTCGTTCTGCCTCCTCGGAAATCTCCGCCTCAGAGGACACACGGTTCTTTCGCACCCATGCCAAGAGGTCTGACTTCTCGAAGAAGATCATCTTGCCATTCGGCTTGTAGAACGGGATAGTCTGCTCGTGGGTCATCTTGTAGAGTGAACTGCGGGCAATGCCCATGAACTTGGCTGCCTCTTCCAAGGTCAGCACATCCTTCCCCTGATGAAGAAGCTGCTCCAAAGACTTGACTCGCCCCTGGAGTTCGGCAACCTGCTTGCTGAGGTTTGCCTCCTTGTTACTTTGTACTTGTTGTGTCATACGCAATTATTAATAGAGTGAATATTTATATGTCTATGTGCCTTGATGATGTCTGTAGGTGTATAAGCCACTTCGATAAGGAACAACTGTCCACATCTGGCCAAGAACATCAGTCCGGCAAGAGCAAAGTTACTATGGTTATATCAGCGCAATGCAATCTTATATCGAATAGAAGACTGAATTTAATTGTAATTATCATTTGAATATGATTTTGGGTCAATAATCATACTTAAAAGTTCCAGAGAGTGACTTTATCTTCGATTTGAAAATATATCAAACATCGCAGCTTCGTGCCAGATGATGAGACCGAAATCTGATGAAATCCGAGGACAAATATTAAAGAGAAAGCAACTCCAAACAAGAGAAAGATAAGAGGACAAACGAAAAAGGGAAACATTCATTTTTTCATTTCCGACCTGCCAATATACCCTCGCACCACCTTTATTTGATTTTTTTATTGCTATTTTGGTGCAGGTTTGTTGCGGATGGCTTATATATATATGAAATATAACTGATATAGAATTAGTTAAGTTGTAAAAATAACCTACGAAGTAGAGCATGGCTCCGTAGAAATGAACTGTCAAATAACGGGTTAGCCACTTCGCCCACGCTCCTTCCCACTTGGGCAGCAACGAAAATGCCCATTGTATTGGACCGAATATAGTGAGCATTCCGAGCAATATCTGCTGACAGTATATCGTCGCCCACCAACCGATGCGGAACACGATCAGGGCTATCAGCATCACTATCTTGTCGATGCCCACCACGGCCCCTGCCGTCAGTGAGGTGAACCACAGTTTGCTGGCATCCTTCTCCATGTTGGTCACTTCGTCCACGCCCGTCTGCTCCATCGTCGCCTCTATCAGGTTGGGGTCTGATGTGCCCTTATGCGCCACGTCTGCCTGTGCCTGGAGGTCAGTGTACATCGAGTCCCTGACATATACCAACTGCTGCACCTCCTCAAACTTGTCGGAAATTTGGGTCGCCTCTGCCTCATAGAGGTCGTGGGTGTAACTGCCGATGCAATTGGGAATATAGGATAGAAAATCCAATACGCACCAGCTGCTGCCGCTGTTGGTCATGCCTGTGTCAGCAGGTGGGTACCACCAACAGAGGATGATGCTCACCACCAAGGGCTTGAACAGTTTCATCACGTCCAACGGTTCGTTCTTCACCATCATCTTGTAGGCCATGCTTGCCGCCACGATGATAGAGAACAGTGCCGCCAATGCCATACACATTTGGAGGATCCACCAGAACGGCCCTTGTGAGCCTGTGAAGGTGGCATCGGTCAGGAACTCGTTGGTCTGGAATATCACATCGTCAATCTCCTCTTCGAGGATGTTGATGCCGAAATCGCTGAGTATGTTGTCTGCCATCAGTGCCTGGTTCTATTGTTGATAATCTCTTTGATAAACTCTATGCCTTTCGGTGTCCATGACAGATAGAAGTGGTAGAAGCAGCGCATCCTGCCTGTGACATATACCGCAATGCCCTTGTCCTGAAGGTCTTCACGCAGTTTCCACATTCCATATTCCTTGGTGATGATGCCTTCCTCTTTGAGGGTCTTCACAATCTTGCCGTAGTAACTTCCGACATATTTGTGAAGCTTTGACATTGAAACTACCTCTAAATCAGATGGCATATAATGCTCATCAACGATGGGTGTCCTGCCGATAACGCTGATTCGCTTCGGCATCCTTGACATCTCCAACTGCCACTTGCCGTTTTTCCTCTTGGCGGCATAGAGACGTAACTGTATTTTTGATATTGATTCCATAGCTATTTCTTTATTTTATGTTCTTTCGATAACAGGAATGACTCCCACGCTCTTCAGTTTCTCATAGAGGAAGCGGCGACCTTTCTGTGTCCATTTGGTGTTCATGCGCACATCCTCCGTACCGTCCTTGTGTTTAATGAGGTAGGTCTCGCTGGTCACATAACCGCAGTCCTTGTAGTCGGCATACAGAATCCACTGCTTGCCACGCTGATACTGGATGTTCATCTCCTTCAGACGTCGGTTGAAGCGGATGGACGACTCGCCATAGTCCTGTGCTATCTGTGTGACCAGGACACTGCTCTTCGTGGCAAGGATGATGTCAAGGTAACTCACCTTGTCCTTCATCTCCGTCACCTCCTGTTGCAGGTCATCCACCTTGGATCCCAACTCAACGATGCGTGTCCTTTGGTGTTCACACTCCTGTTCGACAAGCAGACGCTTTTGTCGTTCTTCCTTCAGATTGACTGCTAACCGTATCAGGAAGTCTGGCTCTGCCAATGCCTTCTCGATGGTCTGCTGTGTCATATAGGCACCATGCTTGCGGATAGAGGGGAGCACCTCCGATGTCACCCACTTGCGGAAACGTTTGGCTTCGGGTTTGCGACTGTCAAGGATGACATCATACAGTCCGTCTTCATTGATAAAGTTTGTAACCTGTTCTCTTCCAAGACTATCCGAGATGGGGTACTTTGAAAGTACATCATCCGAAAGTCGTTGTACCAACTTGCTGGTTTTTAGTCCAAGAACTCTTGCCACATCAGCCAAACAGAACAAGGGTTGCTCTGGTGTTCCTGTGGTTCGGACTGCTCCAAATTCCTCGTTGTTGAAAATCTGAATATCGTTCATATCTCTATGCTGTTTTGTGATTATTTCTTCTCTTCCCTTATTTCTATCTGTTCACACTTTCTTCACCCTCACCGCTGTTGGCATCATCGCCGTCAGTGCCTGTCGAGCTCCTCACGCCCTTCATGTTTTCCTGCCAACGGCTCTTGGCATCGCTGATGATGCTGCCTTTATGTACTACACGGTCGTTGGTGGCTGCCAAGAGGGCGGTAGTCTGGCTTTGGGTGTTGAGCTGCACAAGGTATTTCAGTAGTGTCTCGTTCTGTGTCGTCAGGTCGGCATAGATGCTAAGATACTGCCGCTTTCTCTGTGCATTGGGCATATAGGCATCCTTGGTGGCTTTCACGGCACACTGGTACATATTGTACAGTTCCTCCCACCGACGCTTGTCGTTGATGGTGCCTCCTGTAGGGATGATATGGTCTATGTTCGCCTTCATCTTGTCCAACTGACCGTTGATCTTGCTGCTTTCGGCAAGCCAGGCGAGGTCTATCTGTCGGTCGGCTACGTTCAAGGCTTCCACCTCAGCACGCTTGGTGAGGGCAGAGTCTATCTTCTCCGCATCATCTACTTGGTTGTAGAGGTTGATGCCGGCAAGAGTGCGGAAACCTAACTTGTTCTTCTCTGCCGCTGTCTTCTTATAGTTGTTATGTAACAGCCAATAATAGAACTCAGGGGTGAGAGAACCGCCACCTGTCTCCATCACCGTTATCTGGTTCTGCTTGGAGGAGTCGTGGTTGTAGGTCACGCTCTGGGCTGTGGCTTTGATGGTGGTTGCTACCGCCATGATGAGTATCATTGTCTTCTTCATGTCCGTTCTTCTTTTGTTTACAATCCGTCAATAGTCAAGTTTTCCTGCCACTTTCCATCGGCTGAAGGCATCTTCCAGTATCTCTTCCTTCGTCCTCGTCCGATACACCTTCTCCTTCCAATAGCCCATGCGCAGCTGCACATACCGCCATGTCTGGAAGTAGGCTTGGTTCAGATGTTTTTCTATCAGGTCCAACGAATTGTTGATATTGTCCAACACCATCAGCAGGTCGGAAGTTGAACAGGCTGCCGCTCCTGTGGCATACAACACGAGGTCGTTGACGCTATGGTAGAGTTGGCTTCCTTCGTTGTATATGTTGTCGATGGCTTTCTTGTTGATGCTGATGAGCATCGTGTCAGCCAGTTCGATGTGTTTCCGCTTGATGACCTTATCATTGAAGTCCTCCAACAGGTTCTTGTAGTCACTGATGCGGTCGCTCACCGTCTGGTAGGTGCTCTTCACGTTCAGCACCGTGCGCAACGACTGGTACATCACATCGATGATGTCGAAGGCCCGGGTGTATTTGTCCAAATCCACATTCAGTTCCTTGTATTTGCCCACCTCTTCACTGCTGTATTCATGCAGCAGTTGATTGCTGTACTCCAAAGTGCTGCGTGCCAGCAAGAGGCTGCGCTGCTTCTTGTGGTCGTTGATGTATGCTTCCACCGATACCGCATCGAATCCCCATTGCGCCAAGGCTGTATTGGGGAAGAGGGTAATCAGCAGGAGAGCTATGATGATGGTATGTCTCATTCTCCGTTCCTCCCTCAGTTTTCGTTCTCGTTATCTTCACCATTCCCTCTGTTAGGGTCTGCATTCTCTCTCCATCGCTCGTAGCACTCTTCAATGAGTGTCCTTCTGCGACCTTGGTCTGCGTCGATTGAAGGAAGAATGTCCTTCAGCACGTCAATGATGCTGCGCTTGTAGTGCATCATTTTTTCTAATGATACCAAGTCGGCGTAAATCTTGGTGATACGGCTATCTACTTCACGGGCTATCTCCAGACGGTCGCTCGACCAGAGCAGGTGTATTACATCGTCATTGTCGGCGGTCTGGGTTGCCTCGCTCTTGGCATATTCTGTGGTGATGCTGCACGACGGGAACTCCTGGGCTATCTCCGAGATACGGCTGTTCACCTGCCTCGTCTTCTCCTCGTCAGAGGCATTCGGGTCAAGGGTCAGCACATCCACCACCTGTGTGTCGGTGTATTCCGAGGTCAGCTCCCACGATATTTGCAGTATCGCACGGTGTATCTTGATGCCAAGGAAGTACTTGGGCTTCCTTGCAATGGACAGTGTCGCCTTGAAGGTGATAATGCCGTTGATGTTGGGCATGGTGGCAGTTCGGACGTAGGTGTAGCCGTTCCACGAACCGGCACCTTGCCACGTGAGATTGTAGGCTGACTTCACATCCTGCATGATGGCAGGGATGCGGTAGTAGTCATCGGTGGAGGTGGCATTGTCGTTAGCCGCCTCGCTCTTGGCATTCTGTATGTCTGCCAACTGCTGCTGCCATGTCGCCAATTCCTTCTTCAGGTTGTCTATCTTCGTCTTGTTGACATTATGTTGCTGCCGCAAGGCAGGGGCTTCCTCCACAGAGGCATTGGCTATCTGCGTGAGCAGGTTCCTGTTCTCTGTCTCCAACTGGCTTATCTGCGCCTCCAACAGGGCTATCTTGCTATTCGCCTCACGTTCCTTCTCGTCCAGTTCCGATAGGTCGAGATTATTTTCTGATACGCTTGTCCTCATGGCGCATTCCTTGCTGTGGGCATTGAGCGAACCGCCGCACTCACGGCACTTGTACTGCGTGCTGCCCTGTCCGAGGGTGACACCGTCCGAACAGGTGACGCTGATGGTCACGCTCTCCACGCCCTTCAGTTTGGCGGCATCGGTGGCTTGATAGTAACGGCGTGCGTCACTGCCGATGTAATAGACATAGCCCTCCTCGTTGTCGTTATACTCCGAGAGACGTGCCTGCAACTGACGCTTGAAGGTATTCAAGTCCATGCTGTAGGAGTCGAAGACATCCTCATACACCTCTTCCACGTTGTTCCAGCTCTTGGTAACGTGTATCTCGTAGGCGTAGGCCTTCTTGGTCTGCTTGCCGCCACGGCTGATGATGTACGACGACATCCAATAGTTCATCGTATAGGTGAAGCCGTCGCTCTGGGCGTTGAGCTGCTGCACACGGCTGCGGCTCCATCCGGCATGGTTCTCCGAGTTGGCCAGTATCTGCTCTCGCTGCGTGCTGTTAGGGTAGAAGTTGGGGTCGGAGGTGTTGATACGATACCAATGGTCACCGTTCAGAATACTGTTGTCATCGGTCGGCGGATAGTAGTCACAGAGGCTTACGCTGCCTTGGTCTCGTCGGGCAATGTACCAACGCTGTGTATAGTAGTTGCCCTGCGTCTCGCTCAGATAGTCTGTCATCCACGAGGTGATGTTGTAGTTGGAGAGGTCGAAGAGGGCTGCCACGTTGTCCTCGCCACCCACCAGACTAAGGAGTGTGCTGCCGATGCCGTTCTCTGCCTGTTCATAGAGGTCATGGTAGTTGTCATAGATGTCGATGATTTTACTCACCTTGCCATTGAAAAGGTCGTTGAAGGCACTCTGCTGCAAGAGTGCGCCTGATGCCCCGTTGATACCTGCCGTCGCCAACGATGCTCCCATATTGTAAAGCGTCTCGATGTCGGCGGTGAGGTTCTCCACGGTGAAGTTGCCGGGCACACTGGCGATGTCATCCAACAGCTGCTGCCAATCTACATTGCCTATCTCCGAGAGTTTGAGGATGGCGGCTATCTCTTGGTTGATTTCCAAGAACTGAATGTCGGCAAAGGTCAAGCTACTGTTGGTCACGACACTCTCAAACTGCATACACAGCGACTTTGTGTCGGCGCATATCTTCATCAGGTAACTGCCCCAGTAGAGGGCGGTCTGCGGACTTTTCAGCATCATTCCTGCCACCGTCCATATCTTGGGCATAATCTTGTTCGCCACCATATTGTGGATGCGGCGGTAATAGTAGTTCTCCGTGCTACTGCTCCAAATGCCGAGGTCGGTGAATGCCTTGCGCTCCAAGAACTTGGCAGCGAAGATGCCGGCAGTGGCAACCTCTGCGGCATTGTAGTGCTTCAAGATTTCGCCCACCTGCTCGTTATAATAGCTCTCTGCCATAGCTCCAGCACCGAATGCGGCAGCCATGGCGGCAACGATCTGCTTGTCGTAGTTCACGCTGTAATACTGCGCATGAACCCTTCCCACGACAAGTGTAAGACACATATATATTATAATAAGGTATAAACGTCTCATTGCTTCACTACTTTACGTTTTTACTACTTTCAGTTTCTACTATTCCACTACTTTACTACTTGTAGTATTTACTATTGGTAGTATTCACTACTAATCGTATTTACTACTAATCGTAAATACTACCCAGCCACCGTTCCCGAAAGTTTTGCTTTCGGGCATCTGGGCTTTACGTCTATTCCGGGATTTCCGTTTCCATCAATCAGCCCCCGTGCTCGCCGTGTCAGCGGCGAGTGGCTCCATCGTCCGTCAAATTGAGCACATGCCCCGCCTCATTGACCTTCTGCGCAAATGCCAACGACTTCCCGATGCCACTGGCATCCCAATCTCTGCAATACCGCTCGATAGCCTCCTGATGTCTGCACTTCAGTTCATGCTTATAGAGTTTCAATGCCTCCTTCTCAGCTCGCTCGGTGGTGTAGGTCATATAGCACTCGTGCGGCTCCTCCACACCATACACTCCGCTCGTCGATCCACGTCGGATAAACACCTCACGGAAGAAACTTCTTCCCTCCTTGTTATCCAAGCGGTTGACAGTGAATATCTTCTTGCAATCCACATCCGTCAATCCTAATATCGCCTTGATCTCGTCGAATCGCTCACGAAATTTGCTTTGGTCGAGCAGCATCACCACGTCGGAGTTGTTGATGATGGCTTCCTTCACGATGGGACTGCCGATGATGTCCTGTATCTCCTGTGTCACTACGCCCACGCTCGCCCAGAACTTTCGGGCTGTCTTGTATAGGTACTTGATGTACTCGGCCATCAGCGGCGAGGCGATGGCTTTCCATGCCTCCTCGATGACAAGGCACTTGCGGTTCTTCTTCAGGCGCATCTTCTGCAGGAACACGTCCATGATGATGAGCGTCACGATGGGGAAGAGCTGCTTGTTCTCCTTGATGGCATCCACCTCGAAGACGATGAAGGTCTCGTCGAACAAGGTGCTATCCACGTTCTCGTTGAGAATCTTGTCGTACTTGCCGCCACGGTAGAAGTTTTGGAGCATATAGGCGAAGTTGTCGCAGTCGATGGTGGTGATGTTGTTCTCGATGCAGATCTGGTCGAGACGCTCACAGGCGAACTCATAGAATGAGTCGAAGGAGAGGGTCTTCACGCTCAATGCCATGCGCCGTTCCTCCAGTCCCTTGATGAGTTTCTCCACCTTGTCGTGTATCTGCGTCAGCTCCGTGCCGCGCCGCTTCTCCATGGTGGAGAGGTTTTTTCTCAGTGTCTCCTTCTGTGAGGAAGGATAGGGCTGCACACCGTTGAAATAGAAATCGTAATACTCCGTCACCAACTGCTCCACGACACGGAACTCCAGTTCGGGTATCTGCGTCTCCGAGCCTTTCCATATCAGCAGTATCAGGTTCTTCAGGAAGTCTATCTTCTCAATGTTCAGCTCCCGCTTGCTGATGTTGAAGGGGTTCATGGTGATGGGCTTGTCCTCCGTATAGGCGATGTACTTGCCGCCCACATACTCGCAGAGTCCCTCATACGAGTTACCCGTATCGACCATGACGATGTCGGTGTTCTGCTCCCACAACTGACGCACCACGCTGTTCATGTGGAACGACTTGCCGCTGCCCGAAGGACCCAAACAAAAAAAGTTCGAGTTGTCGGTCAGCTTCTCCTTTCCCTCCTTTCCTGTGATGTCGATGGCTACGGGCACACCTTGGCGGTCGGTATAGTATATCTTCAGCGGGGTGTCCTCATTATGCACGATGCGCTCCTTGTACATCAGACAGGTGGCGGCATCGCCGAGGGTGAGGAATCGGTCGTAGTCGGCATTCATGCCATAGCAGTTGCCGGGGAAAGAGTTGACGAACAGCTCCAACTGGTTGTAGGCCCGCTTGCTGATGTGGATGCCCATGCGCGAGAAGGAGTTTTCGAGATGGTTGGTGCATTTCTGTATGTCGGTGTCGCCGCTCACTGCCACCACGAGGTTGTAGTGGGTATAGACGAGCTGCTTGCTCTCACGGGCTATCACCTCCTGCACACGCTTGATGTCCTCTACAGCCATCAGGTTGCTGGGGTTGGGCATGGAGGCATGGCGGTTTTTCTTCTTGTCGAGTAGGGCAAGCTCACGCTTCTGGTTGGGCACGAACACCATCTGGTTGAACACCACGCAGTCGGCTCCGGGCACGCTATCGACGATGCTCACGAGATCAACGGGCATACTGGTGTTGTTCACCTCGATATTTGCGTAGGGACGGATGACCGACGGCAAGTTGGCATAATCCACATCCACAAGGCTATACACCTTGCAGCTACGGTCCCCCATGCCGATGGTCTCGTCATCGACCTTGAAGTTGGTCATCGACACCACCTTGTCACGGAAGTTCATGGAGAAGAAACGGTCCACATACTCGCAGGCTTCCGTTTTGCCGAGGAATCGGGACTTCACGCCGGCATCCCTCAGCTGGTCGTGCACCTTGCGTATCTTCACCAAGAAGTCACGCCATTTCTTGTTGTCGAACGACATCAGACGGCTCTTCTTGTTCTCCTGTGTGATGGTGAGGTAGCAGACGCTGTCGGTAAAGGGTCTGCCGTTGAAATAGCGGAAGTAACTCTCGCTCAGGAACTCATGATTTCCACCGTTCTCTTCCTTGAATGCCTTCCTCACAAACACGTCCTGCTTGTGCAGCGCATAGCCTTCGCCCAAGGTCTGGGCAAGGGCGGCGAAGAGGTGGGTGAACTCATAGTAGGCCTCGATGTTGGCGGAATACTTCTGCACAGGGTTCTCCATCTTCAGAACAGCGGAGTATTCGCCCGTCTTGGTATAGAGCACGCCGATGCCATCCACTTCCTCGATGGAGAAGTAGATGTCCTGGAAGATGCGCTTGCGCTTCCCTCCCGTGCCGAATGCCTTGACACTGATGGCCATGCCCACGCAGATGGCTGAGAATATGAGTATGATGTATAGGGTCATTGTTCTTTTTCTTTTTTAATCGCAAAAAGGCGGGCGCACCCTCATGCGTGATGCCCCCACCTCCATTCACTTACAATCATTGATAGCTTTCCACTTGGACATAATGGATTCTCTTTTTTGTTTTACACTTTCTTTGAATAGGCATAGATGAATATGCCGTTGTCACTCTTCTTGCTGTGCAAGCCCTTGCGCTGCTTCATGACGATGAGAACGCCACCGACAGCTACGGCGAGGACTAGCAGCACGAGTCCTGCCACGAAACCGAAGATGCAGTAGCCGAGGATGAAACCCGCAACGGCTCCTCCTGCGGTGGCTGCCGCCCAGTAGATGTAGCGTCCCTGCAACCCGAAGAACTCCAATGGACGTTGCAGTCCCTTGAAAATGGGATAATCCGGAAAACGCTCTTGCTTTGTATCTGCCATAACTGTCAGTGTTTTAACGTTCTACATACTCACAATCTCACGCTGCGTTTAACCTCCAATGCCGAAGAACAGAGGCAGTGCCTGGGCTGCTGCAATGAGGAAAATACATGCGCCGACGACCATCATGATCTTCTTTTTCACGTCCTGTTCCTCGTTGTTCATGGCGATGTAAACGCTTATGGCTCCGACAATTGCAACGACACCTGCAATGGCATAGCAGAGCTTCACCACGATAGGTACATACTTGGCAATCTCCTCCGTCACTGTGGTAAGCGCGGTCGTTCCTGCCGAGTAGTCGCCGGCTGCGTTCTGTGCCATTGCTGCGGTGGTGCCGACAAGCAACATCAGGGCGAGCGTTTTCATGCGCTGTGAAGAGAAGAATCCCTTCACCTTCTTGTTAATCCTTTCAAACATTCTTTTTACCTTTTAATTTGTTACACTTTGAGTTATCTTATCTCGTATCACCTGTATCTCAAATCTGATAACCGAAGAAAGCGGGGAAGACGATGGTCGCTCCTATGAGGAACAGGCAGGCTCCCACCAGCATCATGATGTTCTTCTTCACTCCTTCTTCGCCCGTATTCATCTTTATATATATCTGCAAGGCGCTGACTATGACCACGATGCCCGCCACTGCATAGCACAGATAAACGATATAGAGCATCATCGTCACGGCATAGTCATGGGCACTCGCAAGTGCGTCCGCTCCCCAGCTGTAGTCCACGTTGCCACACTTAGCACTGGCCAGAGCTGGGGTTAAAGCGGCATATAATGATAGAAATGCACTTCTTGTTTTTGACATCATATCTCATTATTGAGTGATTCCACCTTGACCATGTCACGTCCATTGTGACGAAGACCGCGGGCGATGATGGTGTTGTTCAATTCTTCCGAATACATGGGGTCGGAATAGGTGGTATTCACTTCCTCCATCTTCTTCTCGATTGCGCTTTGTATCTTTTCAAGCACATGAGGCTTGCTCTCTTCCGCAGTGGCGGCTGCCTCCTCTGTAGGCTCTGCAAGCTGCTTCTCCTCGTAGGCTGTCTCATATTGGTTGTCGCCTACGCTGAAACCACCGTCGCTCTCGCTGACCGCTATCGACTCTTCCTCGTCGGTCATGTCACTGACATCAAACGACTCGCCCTGTGACTTCTCGTCCTTGGGCTTTCCGTACAGATCCTGCACGATGATGACCGTATAGTAGATGACATAGATTATGGTCACGACAATGGCGAAT
>ENA-OPSH01000232-OPSH01000232.1-human-gut-metagenome-genome-assembly--contig:-NODE-232-length-36535-cov-3.068284_pt1 | contig 36535 bp, 25 predicted proteins | sample MGYA00241802_ERZ501895 | MGnify/ENA primary metagenome ERZ501895 (study PRJEB25962, sample SAMEA2042304) | human gut metagenome | biome: human gut; feature: human-associated habitat; material: faeces...
TTTAGAGTTACACCATTTTATTATTTCATGTGTCTACTCTAAGGGGATTATATCATAACATACCGTCCATAAAATTTTATCTTCTTGAAGTCTTTTTCTTTGTGCTGCCTGTTTTTGAACCTGAATGTGACTTCTTTGCCTGATGTTTTTTCCAATGTACCCACAGTGTAGGTGCGATACAGTTAGAAGAATAAACACCTGATATCATACCGATGATAAGTGGGAAAGCAAAGCTCAGGATAGATGTTACTCCGCAGATTATGCAGACGATACAAACTGTAGCCATAGCAAGAACTGTTGTAACAGTTGTATGGATAGAACGTCCCATTGTCTGTGTGATAGAGAGGTTTACAAGATCCTCAAGCTCCATTTTGTTGCCAAGGAGATTTTCATTCTCTCTAATTCTATCGTAAATGATGATAGTTGCGTTGATAGAATATCCAAGGATAGTCAGCAGAACTGCCATGAAGTTTGCGTTGATGTCAAATCTGCATATTACAAAGCAGCCATAAACCATGCACATATCGTGTGCAAGGGCAACTACTGAGAACACACCTGCTGAGATACCGCCTATCTTTTTAAATCTGAAACCGATATAAATGATAGTGATGACCATTGCCAGTGCACAAGCAGCAAGGCACTTGAAGAAGAAGTTCATACCGCTTGAAGCTGCAACGTCGTTTGACTCATAAACTTCTATGTTATTATCAGGAAAGTCCTTTTCAAGGGCTGTTTTCAGGGTATTCTGCTTATCATCGCTTATACCCTTTGTTGATGAGAATTTTATTTCTACTGTCTTTCCTGCGTTTCCTGTGTTTTCACCAAGAGTTACTGTACATTTATCTCCGATACTGTCAGAAACGGTATTTGAAACGTCAGAAGTCTTTATATCACCCTCGTATGTATAAGTCAAAACTGTACCGCCTTTGAACTCGATAGCAACGTTAAGACCTATAACGAATGTAAGAATGATAAAAATTGCGATAAGTGCGCATGATATGGAATAAAATAACTTGCTGTGACCCACAACATTCAGGGTCTTTCTTTCTTTACTCATTTATTTCAGCACCTCCGTAAAGCTTACGTTTCTTAAAGCACTTGAACTTTGAGAGTGACGAAAGCATAAGTCTTGAACAGAAGATACCGAATACAAAGTTCAGGAGGATACCAACGAGAAGTGTATATCCAAGTGAATAGATAGTACCTGCTGTGCTTGCGCCGAATACTGAGAATACAGGGCTGAGAAGTGTTCCGAAAACGCTGTCTGTAGGTCCGAAAGCACCCATAAGGATTATTGCAACGAATACTACTGTGATGTTTCCGTCAAACACGGCGCTCCATGCTCTCTTATAGCCAAGCTCGATAGCTCCGTTAAGGGTCTTGCCGTTGTTAAGCTCTTCCTTTATTCTCTCGGCTGTGATAACGTTAGCGTCAACGCCCATACCTATCGAAAGGATAATACCTGCGATACCAGGGATAGTCAGCGTAAAGCTGTCGATATTTCCAAAGAAGCCTGTGATGCAGGCAATAGAACCTATTACCTGACCTATAAGTGCGATAGAAGCAACAAAGCCCGGCAGCTTATAGATAATGATGATATATGCAGCGATAACGATAAATGCGATAATTCCTGCAAGCACCATTGCGTTCTTTGCACCCTCACCAAGTGTAGGTGAAATGATGTTCGTGCTTGTTGTTTTAAGGTCGAATGGGATAGAACCTGCATTTATCTTATCTGCAAGAGCTTTTGCGGAATCATATGTGAATTTGCCCTCGATAACGCACTCACCGTCAGTTATAGCTGAATTTACGCTTGGGGCAGAAATGCACTTATCGTCCATCCAGATAGAGATAAAGCCTTTTCCGGCAAGCTCAGTTGTAGCGTCAGCAAAAGCTTTTTTACCGCTGTTATTGAGTGTCAGGCTTACAACATACTTGATATTTCCTGTAGTTTCGTCCTGAGTTTGTCTTACCTCAGCCTTTTTAACGTCATTTCCTGTAAGCACCTGCTCGCCTTTTTCTTCTTTACCCTTTCTGAATACAAGCTTTGCAGTTTCGCCAAGCTCAGAAACGGCAGCCTCAGGGTCAAAGCTTTCTTCGTTAGCCTGCCATGGGAATGAAACCATTACCTTATTTTTCTTATAGTCTACATAGACCTCGCTGTCTGTGATATTAAGGCTTACAAGTCTTTGCTCGATAACAGCCTTTGCAGCGTCCATTTCTTCCTTTGTAGCGTCGTAATTATCGGCAGGTTCAAACGTAGCATTTACGCCACCCTGAATATCGATACCCCAGCGGATATCTTCAACGCCCTTGATATAGCTTGTTTTTATATCTCCGTACTGAGTATGTATTCCTGCATAAGTGAGATAACCAAATGCAATTATACACAAAAGCACGATAAAAAACACGGGTTTTTTAACTTTTCGCACCTTTAATCCTCCTGATAAATTTATTAAGCCCAGAGGCTTTTTTGCCGTCATGGCACAATACGCCCATAACGAACACATTCACCTTATAATTATAAAACGTTTGATACAAAATGTCAATAGTTTTTATGAAATTCGCACTGTTACTTATATCATGATAGTATTTCATATATGAAATAAGTTCTCTCAAAACCTGTTTCAAAAGCCTGTTTTAAAGGGGCTTTGTCTTGACAAAATCTCCTTTTAGTGATATTATTAAAAGGATAAATATTGCGACGTAAGGAAATTTTTTTGCGTCAGCTAAAAGGAGTATGTAAAATGATAGATATTAAGCTTATCCGTACAAATCCTGAGCTTGTCAAGGAAAACATCAAGAAGAAGTTTCAGGACGAAAAGCTCGTTCTTGTTGACGAGGTAGCTCAGTTTGACGAGGAATACAGAGCAGCCAAAACAAAGGCTGACGAACTGAGAAATAAAAGAAAGGTAATGAGCAAGCAGATAGGCGGTCTTATGGCTAAGGGTCAGAAAGACGAAGCCGAGAAGGTAAAGGCTGAGGTATCCGCTATCGGTGCTGAGCTTGACGCTATGGCTGAAAAGGAAAAGGAGCTTGAGGGCAAGATCCGTGAGAGAATGCTTGTTATCCCTAACATAATCGACCCAAGCGTTCCTATAGGCAAGGACGACAGCGAGAACGTAGAGATTGAAAAGTTCGGAGAGCCTGTTGTTCCTGATTATGAGATCCCATATCACGTTGACATTATGGAAAGCTTTAACGGCATTGATCTTGACAGTGCAAGAAGAACATCAGGAAACGGCTTCTATTATCTTATGGGCGACATTGCAAGACTTCATTCTGCAATTCTTTCATATGCCAGAGATTTCATGATAGACAGAGGTTTCACATATTTCATTCCTCCTTACATGATACGTTCAGACGTTGTTACAGGCGTTATGAGCTTTTCTGAAATGGAAGGCATGATGTACAAGATAGAGGGAGAGGATCTTTATCTTATCGGTACTTCTGAGCATTCAATGATAGGCAGATTTATCGACACTATCATTCCAGAGGGTGAGCTTCCAAAAACTCTCACAAGCTATTCACCATGCTTCAGAAAAGAAGTTGGCGCACACGGCATCGAAGAGAGAGGTGTTTACAGAATACACCAGTTTGAAAAGCAGGAAATGATAGTTGTCTGCAAGCCTGAAGATAGCATGGCATGGTATGACAAGCTGTGGCAGAATTCTGTTGATTTCTTCCGTTCACTTGATATCCCTGTAAGAACACTTGAGTGCTGCTCAGGCGACCTTGCAGACCTCAAGGTAAAGAGCTGTGACGTTGAGGCATGGAGCCCAAGACAGAAGAAGTATTTTGAAGTTGGTTCATGCTCAAATCTTGGCGACGCACAGGCAAGACGTCTTGGCATAAGAATAAAGGCAGAGGACGGCACAAAGTATTTTGCTCACACTCTTAACAACACAGTTGTTGCACCTCCAAGAATGCTTATCGCATTCCTTGAGAACAATCTCAATGCTGACGGAACAGTTAATATTCCTGAGCCACTGAGAATGTACATGGGCGGCAAGGACAAGATAACAAAGTAATAAAGTACGAAATATAAGAAAACGGACAGACGAAAAATCGTTTGTCCGTTTTTTTGATATTCCCACAACATAGGCAAACAAAAAAAGAGGCGACCAATGGTCGCCTCAAAAAAATCAATAATTCATCGCCAAAGGCGATACCTTAATTCCTCATTCCTCATTCAAATTAGAAGCGTCGTTTCCTTCTCACGATAAGAACGATAATGAGAATTATCACAACAAGCAGTCCTGCCGCAGAACCGATAAGAAGCGGTCTGTTTGTGTAGAACAGTACCCAACGGCTCGTTGTTACACGAACGTTGTCAAAGGTCTGCTTGCTTGAGTTGCCTGCCATATCCTTGTAGGATACCTCAACGCTGAGCTCTTCACCGTTGTTTGCGTTTATCGAGAATGTGAATGGCTCTGCGCTCTTTTGCATTTGCGTTACTTGGTCTGTATCCCAGCTGTATGCGTCCTCGCCGTTTATCTTTACTGATACCTCGGAAAGTGCAACGTTGTCTGTAACGCTCATTTTTACGTCTTTCTTTGCGGTGTTGTATACCTTGCCGCTCTCAAAGTCTGATACTACGCAGACAGGAGCCGTGGTGTCTACCGCAAAGCTAAGCTCTGCGCCCTTGCTTGCGCTGTCGGAAATGTTCTCAGCCTTATCTGTGGAAACGACTGCAATGTTGTATACGCCATCGTCCGCAAAGACATCACGCTCGATAGTGTACTTGTACTGATACCATTCGCCATCCTTGCTGACCTTTTCACGCTTATATCCGCTCTTGTCAAGGTCAAGGTTCTTGTTGTCTCTGAACACGTTTATTGTGGTATCCTGCGGAAGAACTTCGTCAACGTTGGTCTCATAGATCACAACTCTCGAGGGAGCTACAAGATACTTGCCGTTGTTATCGGCGGTGTTTTTGTCGAATGTGAATACTGAGCCGTTTCGGTTTACAGAGAACGTCATAACCTCTTCGCCGTCGAATTTTACGTCCTTGCCATTGATATCAGCGGCCTTGCAGATGTTTTCAGATTTGTCCTTTACTGTGCAGTAAAGTGTGTAAATTCCGTCGTCCTTGAGGTCGTCAAAGGTGAAAGTCTCTCTGCCGTCCTTCTTTTTCTCGGTCGGCTTGAGGGTGTTTTCCTTATAGCCCTTTTGGTCTGCGGCGATGCACTTGAGGTAAACGTCCGCAGAGCTGAGATTGATGTCAGCCGCCGTAACGCTAAGGCTGAGCTTGTCGCCGTTGTTTGCTGAATTTGGCTCAATGCCGCTTATTGCGAGGGTCGGCTCTGTGTTGTCGATAGTGAAGCTGTATGAAGCCTGCTGAGCGCACTCGTTGCCTGCCTTGTCACGACCTGTAACTGCAACTGTGTAATCTGCGTCCTTTGTGAAGCTTATCTCGGCGGTATGAGTATCGCCCTTTGACTTCCACTTGCCTATTGTCGGCGTCTCAACGACCTTGCCGTCCTTTGTGGAAGTGAGGGCTATCTTCATACGCTTTTCATCAAAGTTGTGCTCGTTTACTGTGACTGTGCAAAGTCTTGAACCGCTGTAAAAGCCCTTTTCGGCGATCTTTTTGTCAAATGTCACATCAATGGCAGGTCTTATCTTGTCGATCGTGAAAGACTTTGGCGACTTTGAGCTGCCGAAATCTGCGTCCTTTGCGACGTTTGAAGCATTATCCGTGCAGGATATATCAAATGCATAATCGCCGTCAGCAGAGAATGTGACTTGTGCTGTGTGAGTAGTTTGATCTGGGTCTGCGCTGTTTTCATTTGTCGTCCAGCCGCTTATCTTAGGGGCTGTGGAAGAAGACTGTATGCTTATCTTCACCTTATCGGGATCGAAATTGCGCTCTCTGATAGTGATGTCCGCTGTTCTGTCGCCCTTATAGATATCCGTATAGGAAGCGTCGGGGTTATTGTTGTCATATGCGACTGTGATAGTCGGCGCTGTGGTGTCGATTTTAAGGCTTATGTTCTGTGTGGAATAATTTCCGCTGTTGTCATAAGCTGTGACCTCGACTGTGATATCATTTGAATTGTTCTGTGCAGAGTCAACTGTTATGCTGCCTGTCCAGCCTGTTGAAAGGTCGCTCTTTCTTGTGTCGTCCTTTGCTGTGAAGCTGTAAAGGGTGCCGCTCTGCGTAACTCTGCCGCCGTTTCTTACACGATAGGAAACTGTTTTAAGTCCCGAATAAACGTTATTTTCAGCGATAGCTTCCTTTACGCTGATGTTTACAGGTACAGAGCCGTTGTAAATTTTAGAGCTGTTCGTGCCCGAAATTGCGATAGAAGGGGACTTTGTATCAACTATAATGCCGTTTGTGTTTATGTAGCTTACGTTGCCTGTCAAGTCTGTTATCTTTGCATACACGACAGACTGAGTATTGTTGTCAAGTGTGATATCTGAGCTGTTTTTCCAGCCTGTTTCACTTGAAAGTTCGCCGATAGTCTTTTCATCATATGCGATGATATACTGAGCGGACTCAACGCCGCTGAGGTTGTCTGCTGACGAAAGGCTGCCATCGAGAGCCTTATCGCTGAAGCGTGAAAATGTTATTCCACCAAAGAAGCCCGACCAATCTGAAACGCCGTTTATTGAGATAGTGCCTGTTGGTGCGGTCTTGTCGATTACAAAATCGCTTACAGCTTTCTGTCCGCTTGTGATATCTCTTGATGAATTTTCCGCAAGATCCTTGCAGGAAACGCCGAAGGTGTAATTCTTTTCGTCTGAGAATTTTATCTCGGCAGTATGGGTATCGCCGCTGTTTTTCCACTTGACGGACTTTGAATAGCCCTCACCTGTGAATGTTACCTTATCGGCTTCAAAATTGCGCTCTGTGATGGTGATAGTTGCGGTACGGTCACGGCCAAAATACTTTGAATTTCTTGCGTTGTTATTATCAAACTGCACTTTGACTGTTGGCGCTGTTTTGTCGATAACAAAACTTTCAGAGAAATTTTCTGCTATGTTGCCAATCTCGTCCTCTGCCGTTACGGAAATGGTGTAAACACCATCGGCTGTGAAGTCATATTTTGCGGTGTAATAACACTGTCCACCCTGCTCTTTATAAGTATAGCCAAGATCCTTGAAAGTCTTGCGTGTGGTCTTGCCGTCCTTTGATACGATAACGAAAGTGTTATCCTCTGAGAAATCGGCTGTGGAAACTGTTATCTCTGCCTTTCTCGCCTTGCTGTAATATGTTGCGGAGCCGTTTGAAGCGCCGTTATTGTTGTCATATTTTACGACGATCTTAGGTTTTGCTCTGACTATGATTATAGTGCAGTTTTTGTCCTCACCTGCGGTGTTTTCCGAAAGCACATAGGTGTTCGTATTGCCGCAGTTGTCTGTTACATAAAGGGTCAAAGTGCCATAGAAAACTGTATCGTCCTTGAAAGGCAATGTGACTTTAACAGTGCTTCTGCCTATCTGTCCGTCAAGAGATTCTACTTGGCTCTTATAGCTTTGAGTTGTGCCTTCCTTGCCCTTGACAGGGGTGAACTCATAGTAATATTCTTTAAGTCCGCTGACATTATCCGTGAGAGCGATATCAAAGCTTATATCCTGTGAGGACTTTATCTTTATCTTGCCGTTATCGTCTGCAGGGATATTGCGGAGATATTCGACCTCTGGCTTTGTTTTATCCACATAAAATTCGATCGTCTTTTCGTCGCTGTGGCCAACTTCGTCCGCCGCTATCATCTTGATAGTGTACTTGACTTCTTCATTTGCGTTTACTGTGAAATCGTAAACCGAACCGTTCTTTTTACAGCTGTAAACGCCGTCTGTATTGTCCAAAAGCTCCTTGACTGTGAACTGCTCATACTCTGCTTTCTCAGCGGTCTGCTTTGTGATATAGAGCACGGAATTTTCATAGTTAAGAAAATCTTCCGTTACGTTAAATTCGGCTTTGCTTTCCGAATTATAATAATTGTCCTTTACATTGTCGCCCGAAATAGTCATATCGGAGATAACAGGGTTTGTGGCATCTACGGCAAAAAACTCATTGCCTTTGAAATTTGTGGTGATCGTGTCAGAAACATTTCCTGCCTTATCATACAAAACAAGGTCTATCTTGCCTGCAAAGTCCGCCTCAATTCTAATGTCAACATACTTGCTGCCCGTCTGTTCATCGATCTTGATATTCTGCTGGTCAAATTCAAAGGACTGTGAGGAATACTTATCGTCATAGCCCTCAGCCTTTTCGCAATTGACCTGCGCTTTTGTTATACCACTGACATTATCGGAGATATAAAGTCTTAACATTCTCTCGCCCTTAACGAAAACTGTGTCATAAAAGCTTGAGAAATAACAGTCGTCAATTGCCATTCTTTCAAATTGCGGAGCTGTGCCGTCAACACAGATATTGTTGACTCGATAAGTGAACCTGTCGCCCTTATCTACTTTATATGTGCCCGAAATGAGGATATAATTGTAATTGCCCTGATCGGCTGTGAAGCTTACCTCGCCGTTTTTAACAGTCTTTCGCTCGACAGAGCTGTCCTTTACAAGAAGAACTTCGCACTCGTCTGCGATCGGGAAAGAATTTTCGGTATTGATCTTGAAAGTAAAGTCCTGTGTTTTAGACTTCGGGTTGAAAAACTCTCCGCCCTTTACTTCTTTGCCGTCGGCATAAAGCTTTATTTCAACGTTGCGATCGTTATACTCAACTGTGAAAGTCTTTTCAACAGGAGCGTTTGAGCGATCCTTTGCGGAGATAGTGAGCTTATAAACGCCCACTTCATTGAAAATTATCTTTTTATCTAAACCTGACTTATATCCCGTAAGGTCGATATCCGTTGTTTTGCCATTAATAGTATAAAAAGCTTTCACCTCTGCAAGGTTGTCATCGGAGGCCTTGAAATAGAGGCAGTTATCTCTTATTGCAACGGAAGCCTTATCTTCAATTGACTGGCGGTCGCCGTTTTGGTCGATAAAAAGTCCAAGCTCTGGGGCAATGTTATCCCACTCGATAGACTTTTTAAGGCTGCACTTTCTGCCTGACTGGTCTGTATAGGATACTTCTATCTCGGTGTTTTTATAACCATCGCTCTCCAGCGGTATTCTGAAAGTATGTACATTGCTTTCACCGCTGATCTCACCGCTTATATCCTTAACTTGAACAGACTGAACTGCTCCAGTATTTTTAACGCTCACGTCCAAATTATTATCAGAACTGAAAGCGTCTTTTCCATTCCATATATCCTTGACTGTGAAATAAAAATATTTGCATTTGGAATTCCTATAAAGCTTTTCACCATTCTTGCTGTCAAGCTTTTCGAGGTCTGTTCCTGCGGTCATTTCTGGGGCGTTTAAGTCGATATTAAAATCTATCCTGTCCGTTGTGAGGACTTTATCACCCTTCTTGACTTTCAGGTCAAGACTATATTTATCTTCCTGATCGAATGTCTTGCCGTAATAACTATCACAATTTTCGCCGTTGATCTCAAGATCTGTGCCATCAACAGGTGAAAATGTCACGGCGCTGTGATACCAGTCAGAGGAAACTTTCTTGCCTGTGATATTGTAATATGTATCGGTAAATTTGAAAGTTTTCTCAGCTCCTGCGCTGCCATTATTGTCGTATGCCTTGACTGTTACAGTTCCAACATAGCCCTTAGGGTCGAGTGTACATTTGCCGCTTGCCTTGTTATATCTAAGCTCAACGATTTTGTTATCAGTACACACATTGAGGGTGTTCTCGGCTTCGGCAGGATAATATGAAATATCAAAGTCAATGACCTTGTCCTTTGGATACCATATGCTTGCAGGGTCGTTGATAGAAACGCTGTCTATGACGATCTTTTCAGTTATTGCTGTGACAGTCATATCTTTCGTTACATTTTCGATCGTATAGCTGTAAACGCCGTTGTCAAAGTCCGTATCTTCGGCCTTTATCTCTTTTATCTCGTCGTTGTCTATCTTAAAGCCTTTGAAACTATAATACTGCGCAGGCTTGAAATTCACCACCGCAGATTTGCCGTTAAAGACCTTGATAGTATTATTGCCGCCGTTAAATTCGCCGTTTTCGCCCTCGAGTTTGATCTCAAAGCTCTTGGTTTTTTCGTCAAAAAATTTCGCCGTTATAAGCTGCACTGAATAGTTCTCATCGGCCTTTGTCATTTTTATGGCAACAGCCCCCGAAAGCTTTATCTCTTCGCCTGTTTCACCATAGAAGCTTTCTTTCTGCTTGAATTTCAGCTTGTAAAAATAAACGTCGTCAACTTTTGTGCTCTTATCGATAAGCTTGTCCCATTCGTTTTCTTGACTGAGTTTGAGATAAAATTTTGAGCTGTTCTCCTCGTCAGCCTCGATATCGAACTTGACGTCGTCGCTTTCAAAGCCCACATAGTCGGAAAGTTCTTCCACTGTTAAAGCCTCGCTATGCCCATTGTCCTTGAATATGGCCGAGCCGAAATCAAGCATTACCGAGTCGTCAGTAACGGTCACTTGACAAAGGCGTTCCTTTATACTGTCGTTATCCTTTACGTTCCCGTCCGACTGGTCAGCACCAGCGAAAACGTCTGTTGTGCACATTGAAAGCACAAGCACAGAGGCTGTCATAAAGGAAGTCACTCTTTTGCCGAGCTTAAATTGCTCTTTGTAAGCAATTTTTTGTTTTTTGCACTTCATATACTTATTTTTCCTCTCCTTTTCCAAATTTCCTATCCTAAATTGCAAAAAATCGCAATTTTAAATCACATTTCCCTCACAAAGGGTTATATCCTCGCAGACCACAAAGGCTATCTGTGTATTTTGCATATTTTGATCTTGCTGCATATCCTGCGCTTGCGGCTGAGCAGCGTTTGCGCTTACGCCTATGACAGTAGTTTCGCCATAACCAGCGCCGAGCACCGTTGTCTCGCCGACGGGCTGGAGCACGGTGGTCTGACTTTGGGACATATCATACGCCGTAAGCTTGTCTGTCATATTTTTGTTGTCAATGCTGACAGCTTTGAGCCCGCCGCTGACTTTTGGAAGCTCTTTGGTGGTGGTGATATTCTGCTTGTTTTTCAGCTTTTTGACTGCATTTTTCTGGGCGAGACCCGAAAGCTCTGATATGACTTTGCTTATCCTCAGCAGGAAAAACAGTAGCACCGCCGTCACAAACAGCGCACCAGCCAGCACAAAGCTTATCACAGACAGCAGACTAAGATTTTCAACGCTCATTCTTTATCCACCGCCTTTTCAGTTTCGTCTGTTTTATTTGTATCATCTGAATTATTATCAGCATAAGCCGTTGTTATCTTTGTTTTTGCTACCTCAACAGCTTTTTTTGTTTCAAGCTTCAATGAAGTGAGCTTTTCCGAGCTTTCAGAGATATCATCAAGGCTTTGCTCTATCTGCTCAACGGCTGAAAGGATATCGTCTTTTTTCACGCCGTCAGAGGCGAACTTGTCGCCATACTGCTCAACGGAATTTAGTATCGCATTGTAAAGCTCCAGCTGGACTATCTCAGCCTCGTCACCCGACTTTATAAGTTTCAAAAGGGACTGATAATTCTTGAACAGCGTTTTATACTCGCCAGAATCGTTTGCTTCCGTTCTAAGCTGGTCTATCTGCGCATAGAAATTGCCGATATCACGATAGATAAGCGCCATATTGTACTTGCTGAAAGTCTTGTCAGAATACTTTGCGGCGTTATCGAACCAGCTTCTTGCCGATCTCATTCGGATTATCTTGTTCGAGTCCTCGTCGCCGGAACTGTTTTTGCCGTAGGAATAATAATACCAATAAAGCTTGCCCGTCTCAAAGCATATCTCGCCATATGTGGCTGGGGCTTTTTTAAGCTCCTCCTCGTTCTTGTTTATGATATTCACAAGAAGCTGCTCCTCGTCAACGGAATATTCCGAATCTGACTTCATTGCCAATATAAGTTCAAGGTAGGCAGTTTTGTCCGCTGGCTTTATCTCTATCGCAGTCTGACAGATATCCATTTTCTGTGTTATATCCGCAGTCTGCTTTTCTTCTTCGATAAGATGTGCATAGTTGTTATTGCGCTTTGAATTTGCCATATGGTCAAGGACAAGACCCGATGTCAAAAACGCCGCTGACAAGACTAAAGTCAGCGAAAAAGCGAACAATCTGCGCTTTTGCTTTTTTCTGTACATATCGTCGAACTTGTCGTAATTTTCGATATCATACAAAAGCTCCTCGCAGGACTGATAACGCTGGGCAGGGTCTTTTTCGACGCATTTGAGTATTATCTTTTCAAGTCCCGATGAAAGCTCGGGGCGTATCTCTCTTATGGGGCGCATTTCATATGGCGGCTCGCAGGGGCTTTGTCCTGTCAGCAGATGAAAAAGCGTTGCACCAAGTCCATAGATATCAGTTCTTGCGTCGGTCTGACCCTGTCCGCCGAACTGTTCGGGGGCTGCATAGCCGACTGTTCCAAGGCAAACTGTATCTGAAACGTTGCGCTCTTTAAATTCTCTTGCCGTACCAAAGTCGATAAGCATAACCTTGCCGTCAGGTCTGAGCATAATATTTTCGGGCTTGAGGTCACGGTATATTATCGGCGGCTTTCTCGAATGGAGATAGATAAGCACATCACAGAGCTGTTTTGCCCATTCTATGACCTTATCCTGCCGCTGTGCGCCGTATTCTTCAAGTTCCTTTTCCAGCGATCTGCCTTCGACATAATCCATTACAATAAGAAAAGTGTTATCGTCCTCGATTATATCCACTATGCTTGGCAGATTTGGGTGGTCGAGCTTTTTAAGCAGATCAGTCTCAACGATAAGGCTTTGCTTTACGACTTGAAAGTCCTTTACGCCGTCCTTTCTGATCTCCTTTATAGCCCATTGCTTGTTGGCCTTTTCGTTCATCGCAAGATAAACGACGCTCATTCCGCCTTGACCTATTTTATTGAGTATTTTATATTTGCCGTCAATAACGGAACCGATCGTCAACATATCTGCAAACTCCTAAACTTTCCAATTTATATGATTTTCAATTTTATAACAAAGCTATATGATCTAATACATCGACAGGTAACGGGCGAACAATGTTCGCCCCTACAATTATACTCCTGTCATTTTTTATATAGTTACCTTTATAACAGCGGCGGTGATATTATCGCTTTCACCACGCTCCATATTGAGCCTTATAAGCTCATCTGAATTGCGGTCGGCTGTGTCCTTGTCTTTGAGGACTTTCGGCGCATAAGAGCGTAGAAGCTCTTTATCGCTAACAAGGTGGCGAAAGCCGTCGCTGCAAAGCAGGAAGGCTGTATCCTGTGTGACAGCGCCCTCAATGAACTGGGGCGTAACGGAATTTGAAGCACCTATACATTGGAGCAAAACGCTTTTTCTCGGGTCTTGTTCCGCCTGCTCTGGGGTCATTCTGCCCTCTCTCACCTCTCGTGCAACAAATGTCTGATCTTCGGTGAGCTGGGACAAGCTTTTATTCGTCACGGCGTAAAGTCTCGAGTCGCCGATGTTGATGACGTAATATCTCCCCTGCGCCACAAGAACTCCGCAGCAGGTGGTACCAAGCTTAATCCCTCTGCTTTCGCCATAGGTATGTAGCTTTTTGTTGCAGATATCAATAATATTGTTCCAAGAGCTGAAAAGCTGTCCCGAAAAATTATCCGCCCCGAGCTGGAAAGGCAGGGCGTTATAAAACCAATCCGAAAAGGCTGATATCACCGTTGCGCTGGCGGTCTCCCCCTCAGAAAGTCCGCCCATTCCGTCGCAGATAAGCCCGAAAGCCACCTCGCCCAAGGCTGTGGAAGCTGTTTTGACTGTACAGGCATCTTGATTATTCTCTTTTACATTACCTCTATTACTCCGAGCAGAAACTAGATATGCCAAAATAGTAACTCCTTTTTTTATTCGCATACGCTCCATAACGGGCGAACGCTGTTCACCCCTACACACAAACACACATTTACGTATTTTATGGTTGACAACGTCCCACATACTTTTGAATTTATTTATCAGAAAAATCTAAATTCAAATTCCTCGTTTGCGAACTTTATTCTTGTATTCTCTTCAAGCTTTATCTCAACATTGCTTTGAATCATTGCGCCGTTGACGTATGTATGATTTGTGGAATTTGTGTCAACGATGAAATAGTCGTTTCCACGCTTAACGATATTTGCGTGGCTCCTGCTGACTGCGGTGTTATCAGAAATGCAATAATCAACAAAGCTTGCTTCTTTTCCAACTCTGAAAGGCACTTTGTTTATCTCGATAAGTTCGTTTGTCTTATAGCGGTAAAGCTTTGGCGTGCAGTTAGCTGAAAGCATATCCTTGTTGAGGACAGTTGTCATTGCCTGCTGTGGAGCGGCTTTCGGTGCGCTCTGCTGGAATGTTATCCCCGGCTGGACGTTCATCTGCTGGGCTGGGATAGAATGCATAGGCTGATTATTTGCCATTGGTGCAACATTCTGTGCAGGCTGTGGATTATTCGGCATAAGCGGACCTGCGGAAGCCTTTACTCCCGGGATAGCCATCTGCGGTGCGGCCTGAACGGCCTCCTTGCCCTTTTTAGGCTTCTTTTCCTTGCTCTTCTTGCCCGACTTCATAAGTCCGCCGAAAAGTCCGCCCTTATGCGAGCTCTTTGAATTATCATTTATAACAGGCGGAACGTTCTGCGGCTGGTTAGGCTGATTTGGGACATTTGGTATGTTTGGAATATTTGGAATATTCGGTGTATTAGGTCTCTGCATATTCTGAAATTGGGTACGCTGGATATTCTGGATATTTGGAGCTGACTGAACATTTTGAACATTCTGCATTGGAGCAATTGGCGTGATCAGCGCTGCTGCGGAAACTGTCTGCGGAGCGCTCATTGCGTTCATAACAGGCTTGTCCTCTTCTTCTTGAACATTGCCGAGAAGCTCTTCCGCAATGTTTCTTATATCAGCAAATGACATCTTGTCGGACTTATTGAGACTGTTGAGAAGCTTTGCGATATAGTCGCAATTCTCAGTTGGGTCAAACTGTGTTGACATAAGAAGCAGCTTGAAAAAGTTCACAACATTGACGTTTGCGCCGCCCTCTTTGAGTACAGGCAGGCAGACGAGCTCAGCCTTTGCGGAGCTTACGTCCACAAAAATATGCTCAGCGTCAAGTACGATAGACTTGTCCTCGATCATATACTCTCCGCACATTTCAAATGCCTTGCAAATGCTTGAGATAACATTGAGGAAGCGTGTCTTATTGACAGTTTCCTCAAAGAACATTTTCAGCGACACCTTTGAAGTGATATTGTATTTGAAATACCTTTCCTCATCGTTCTGAAGATATATCATCGGCAGAAAGCCTTCGATATTGTTATTGAGCAGCATTCCAAGAGCTACTGTATCAAAATTCTCATTCTCGCCAAGGGTGTAAACAAGAAAGTTCGCTGTGTTGGCGTTTTCGTAATTCCATTGAACAAAGTTATCCATTTTTGCTTTCCTCCGTGATATTGGTTGTGGGTATAAACTATATAAATTATATAAATTTATTTGTCTTTAAGATCAGCGCCGTAAAATCTCAGCAGCTTCGGCATATCAAAATCGTTGTATATTACGCTGTATCCGTTTGTATCAAGGCTGTATGCGGCTGAGAACTTGTCATTTTCGATATCGGTTATGATCTTTCCGCTGCCGTCTATATAGCCCCAAAATTCGCCCTGCTGTATCGGTGCAAAGTCAAGGCAGAATGAATTTGCGTCCTCATACTGCGGCTTTATTACGATCTTGCCGTCGGTATCCACAAAGCCCCATTTGCCGTTTTGCTTTACTGCCGCAGGCTCGTCGCAGACAAACATCTTTGCGTTTTCAAATGACTCGCTGCCCACCTGTTTGCCCTTGCTATTGTAGAGCGCATACTTTCCGCCCTTTGAGGCGAAGAAATATCCGCCCTCTGAGCAAATGCCGAAATCATTTATTATTATATCGTCAAATTCAAAATCCGTGACCATTTCGAGCTTGTCGTTTATAATGCCCCACTTATCATGCTTTCTTACAGCGGCAATGCCGTCCTCGAAAGAGCCTGCAAAGTCGTATTCAAAGTTCTTTTCCTCGAAATCCTCGTTCACATAGCCGTACTTACCATTGTAAAGCGCAGGAGCATAATCGGCTGTGAAAGAACCGAGATAGCTGTATTCGTGGTCTGGCACAAGCTTCTTCTGTCCGCTGGAGTTAACATAATACCAAGTGTCGTTTTCATCGCAGACAGGGATAACTTCCTTTTCCTCGCTGTAAAGACCAACATCGTGATACTTTGCTCTGAGCACGCCCGAACCATTCGTTTTGATAAGTCCAACTCTGTCGCCGTTTTCACCGTTTGTGACTTTCATATAACCCTTGCAGTAAAGATAAGCATAATCATAGTCGAGGAAAGTCTCTTTATAGAGCCTGTAAATTTTCTCATAAAGCTCGTCGATCTCCTTGCCGCTTGATTTTTCTCTTGCAGTCGTGACCACCTCAACTGCGTCATCATAAGCGTTCGTGTCGATAAGCTGGTTTATGTATCTCACATAGATATCAGGCCTTGAAGGGTCTAAAGCCTGCGCCTGCTCATAGGTTTTCTCAATGCCGTCATCGTCTGCAAGCTGAACATAAGAGTCGAAAATTTTCAGCATAAGATCATAATTACTCGTATCAAGCTTCAAAGCCTGCTGATAATTATAAACAGCGTCGATATAAATTTCCTTCTTTGCGAAATTCTCCGCTTTTTTCATATACTTGTCGTATTCCTGCAAGGTGGTGGTCTTGTTGTTAAAGACCGCATACCAAGTCAGAAATGGAAGTATTATCATTATGAGGAGCAGAAGCTTTTTGTTCTGCTCGCTTTTTTTGTTTTGACTGTCTTTAGTTTGAGTGTTCTGACTGCTCAAGTCCTATGTCAGCTCCTTAGTATTCTATAATTTGTGTTCACCCGTTGATTACACGCTTTTGTATTTTGTATGCTATAAAATTTTCGTCAAGCCGCCTTGCCCACAAAGCAGATAAGCACAAAATAGATAAGCATTCCAAGAAAAACGAACGGTGCAAAGGGGATAGTGTCCTTTGCCTTGTATTTTTTTATTATCATACAGCCCAGACCGCCAACAGCCGAGAGTATGAAAGAGAAAAGCATTACGGTGAGCACATTGGTGCTGCCGACGTAAAGACCTATCACCGCAAGAAGCTTAACGTCTCCGCCGCCCATTTGTCCCCTTGAAATGAGCATCATAACAAGCGCCACAACTGCGGACATCACAAATCCCAGACCGCAAACTTTCAGCACCACCTGCCACTTTGCCATATTATAAAAGACCTCGGCAAAGAGGAAAGGCACTCTTGCAACAATCATTGCGATTATAAGATCGTTCGGGATAAGCTTCTTTCTTATATCCGTATAAGCCGCCATATAAAGCAGGAAAGTATAAACGAAATACTTCATAAATCGGTAATTCGCCAGCGAATTTGACTTTGCAAAAAACGTTCCTGCGCAACATAGAACCATAAAGAACACGCCGCTTATGATAAAAAACTTCTTTTTCGCCTTTATGTATTCTTTCAGCTCCGAAAATTCAAGCATTTCGGGCTTTTTTGACTTTTCGGAAATTTTTCCAGCGCCTTTTTCATTTTTATCGCTATTATCGTTTTTATCATATTTTTCATACTTTTTATCAAAATAGCAGAAATATCTTACTAAAAAGGCCATACCCACAAGCGTTATCAGCACATTAATTATCAACTTTCCTATCAATCAAAAACAACCCTTTCAGTTTTCTTCATATTATGAATAGTAATTCAACGGGCGACCTCAGGTCACCCCTACAAACAGCGTATTTATGCAAATTGTAGGGGACGGCGAAATTTATCTGCTCGACGTTACTCGTAGATAAATTGACGTCCCACTTGTTTTGAATTTTATTAATTTTAATATCTATCCGGCCTTTGTGGTCTTATCCTTATACTGATAGATAACAGTAACGCCGGTATCATATCTTACATTCGAGGCTATATCCTCAAGGTCCTTTCGCATTTCTTCAGTTGTGTTTTCCGGCACGACAACGATGATATACTTGTTTCTCTTTGTCTTGTCAGACTGAACAGTCTTTTGCGTGCTGTCCTTTTGACCGACCTTGATAGTTGAATCAACAGCGTTGACTTTCTGATCAAGCTTGTTTGCTGCTCTCTCTATATCTGACTTGACAAAATTTATATCTATCTTTCCGTCTTTATAATATGACGCAGAGAACATATTTCTTGTCATAACCTTTATATAACTGTCCGCAGGGAAATTGCCGCCCGGCTCAACGCCGTCGGGATATGATGTCTTTGAATCAAGATAGAAATGGAAGCCCTGTCTCGACTGAGTTCTTGTACCGCTGCCAAGAGATTGCTCTATACCGCTTGCATAAGTCTCAAACTGATCGCCTATGCCTATTGTATCGTCCCAAGGTGAAACAGGCTCCTGTTTTTCTTCCTCTGCCTGTGAGCTGTCATTGCTCTCGCTCTTCTTTTCATCCTCTTTTTGTTTAGCTTCTGAGTTTGTGACGTTCGTGCCCCATATTCCCGTGCTGCCTGTTGTTTTTACAGTATATGTATAATCTATAAGACTAAATCCCATTGGCTTTATCTTATAGACCGCCACAACGTTGACAGTTTTTCCGTCTATCGCAAAGGTGGAAAGTCCGAAGTCAATGCCATCCATTCCGTCAACAACGCCCATTGCTTCAAGGGTATCGTCGATATTGCCGTTGTTGGAAATATATTTCTGCACAAGTGCTTTGCTAAGCGGCTGGGCGATGATACGGCAGACTGCAACGTTTCCTGCGCCATTTTTGAGCATTGTCGCCATTGAAGACATTATCGCCATAGGGTTGTCAGCAATACTTTTGAACGAGCCGTAAAGCTCCTGACTGGCATTTTTCACATTCTTGAAATTGTCCTGCATATCTTTATAAGTTTTAGATATATCGTCGATAGTGTTTATCTGACTTGGCGAATATTCGGAAGCGTCAGCAACGGTCGACTGAAAAGTATTAAAATTCTCAAGAAAGTCGTCCACTTTGTCGATATTTTCGTCATTAGCGTCGCCGCCGTGATTAAATCCAAGGCGGTTTATGACGTAATAATACTGCGAGACCTCCTTTGCAGTCTGGTCAACAGCGTATTGGATAGTGCTCTGTGCCCTTGTTGTGGTGGCAAGCATAGCAAGCGCCATAAACCCAAACATAAAGAAGGGCAGAACGAACGCCGCCTCGATAGTCAACGAACCGCTTATAAGCCTGCTTTTGCGCCAGACAGAACTTATCATATTTTTTATATATTTTTTTATCTTCATAGCTTTATACTTCTCATTCCCATAATATTTCCGCCGCCGTCTTCCCTAAATCAAATGCTTTTACAAATGTATAATGATTACTCCATCTTATCCCACTCGTCCTTGCCAACAGCCATAGTTTCAGCGGCCTCTCTTGCATATGCGTCAAGCTCGTCAATATTTGCTTTGTCGTGTGTCTGGGCAACAATGAAACCAGCTGTGTTATCTTCTTTATACTCAGAAAGGTTCGGGTCTCCCTTAACTACCGTCAGATAACCTACAAGGTCAACATCTTTGTCATAATTATCATCAAAAAATGTGCCTACAAACCTAACAAAAGTTCTGCCATTGATCTCTTGAATCTCACTTTCACTTATATCCAACGCAGGATTTACCATTACATAATTGTAACCATTGCTAAGATCTTCTGCCATTTGGTCGTGAACGGTATCCAGCCACTCCTCCGGCTTATCTATGTCTATAGTAAGATTATTGTATTCATCGCAAAGTTGACCTACTGTAAGAAAACAAGAATTGTCTTCTGTGCTTGTCATTGGATCAATCGTGCTATCAATCTTCCAATCGTAATCAAAATGCTTTGAAAATCTAAAGTGAACATCAATAGAAACTACACCGTACTGATAATCGACCTCTTCAACAGCGGACGATGTTTCTTCGTCATTAGAAACTGTTGTTTCTGCCTGCGATTTATCCTGTGCGACCGTTGATTTTGTTGACTTGCTGTCAGTTGTGCCGCTGTCAGCGCTGTCTCCGCAAGCACAAAGTCCCATTGTCATCGTCATTGCCATTACTGCTGCAATAATTTTTGTTGTTTTCATTAGATTTACACTCCTTATAAATTAAAAAATATTGAAATAAAATTAAAAACTAAAAATTAGTAACCAATGAATCCATTGTAAACCAGTCTGTCTGTACTGCTTCCATCCCCATCAAAATTGAGTGAATAAGACTCCTCGCCATTGACAGTTTTCTTTTCAAACATTCCCATAAATACGGAATCAACGTCAGCTTCTGAATGGATCTGCACCATTGTATACATCTTCGTCATATCAAAATTCTCTCTGTCAGAATCATTAAAGCCTGCGTCAGTCATTTTCTGACTTATGTTCATCTGCATAAGGTAACCGGTTCTTGCCACCATATTATCTTCATTTGCCAATATGCCAATGAGCATAAAAGCGTAAAGATATTCTTTATAATTAAGACTTATGGTAGCAGCCTTTGCGTTTGAAACATCTCCAACAGTTTTGCTGTCTGGAGCCGACTCGCCGACCTTGTCAAGTCCGCTCGATACCTTTTCCGATATTCCGTCAGAAAAATTATTCAAAGCCTCATTGAGTTCTTCCTTAACGTTATCTTCTGTACTATTAAGAGCTTCTGATACCTTTCCCTGTAATTCTCCGCTCAGATCAGTTATTTTTTTTGCTATCTTACCTCTAAGTTCATAAATATAACCTGTTTCCGTGTTAGTGGCAGCATCGACTTTTTTGAACAAATCATTAATTTTTCCTATTATAACTTCTGATTTATTACCTGCCGCTTCCTTTAAACTATCGTAAATCGTATCTGCAACTTCACTTATTTTTCCTTCAAGATACTCGATAGCAACAGTCTTTGCCTGTCCGTAAATATCATCTGTTGAGTCTTCTTTAAGCTTATCAAGACAATTTTGAAGTTCTGATTCTATCTTATCTTTTCCCCAGCTGGAATCCATTTTGCCTAAAACGCCCTTTATACCATTCATAAATGGTGTAACAGTCGCATTTATGACTTTATCTGATACATCTCTGATAGTTTGACTTATATAATTGGTAACTTCAACACCAATTTCTGATATCTTATCATTTGCTGTATTCTCTATTTTATCAAATATATTGGTTATTGCATCATTTAAATTTTTTTCTGCTGCTTCCGTTGCTTTATCTATCAATGTAGCCGCTGTTTCCTTTGTAACGTTGATCATTCCCTGCGGCGACATCGCCCAAGTAGTGGAACTCTTATACAATGGCACAGATTTGCCTAAGCATAATTGATTCAAGTCATACGCTGATTCCGCCAATGCAAGGGCTATTTTCAAAACAGTCTGAACTATCGGCACGCCGAAAACCGTCCAGCCTGCGATAACTGTCGCCCACTCAAATGTCAGAGCATTGATATCGGGAGCGGACATTGCGTATATAAGATTAAGTATGAATCTTATTCCGAAAATAGAAGCTTTTGTCTTGTTGACTGCGCTCTTAGGGTTTCCACCCCAAAGAATATATTCGCACTCACCGCCGTAATAATAATTGTTGTCCGCCGAGATCGCTATTCCGCTGAGCGTTTTTTCAAAGTCGTCCTTGTTTTCATACTGTGAACCGACTTCCTTATCCTTCTTTTCCTCAACATTCGGATTGCCTGCGTCGGGGTCAATGTTCGTCGTATAACAGCTGAACATATTCCGCATATATTCAACAAGGTAAAGCTTGTCACGTTCTGTCGCTGCGATATCGCCTAAGGCTTTAAGGAACGAAGTCGTCTCTTCATCGCTCATCGAATCGGCGGTGTCTGTGACATTGTCATCGCTGGAACCTTCCGGGTCTGTCGGGTCAACACCGATATCTTGTTGCGATTTTGAATTGTTCGTCACCATTGCGTCAAGAAAGTCCGATGAAACGTCTCCCGAAAGTGTCTTGTCGTTCTTGGCTTTTTCCTTCGCCGAAGTGACCTTGCCCTTGTCGATAAGAGCTTCCTTTCCTCCATCGCTGGCTTCGCTTTTTTCTTCCTCTTCAGTACCGCTTTTATATTCAAAGTTTGAAGCAAGATATTCAAAGAACTGCTGATTTTCCTCTTGAGCCTTTGTGGTAAAACCACTTTTTGTAGAAAACTCGTCATTTTCAAGCAGTCTGCGGAAAGCTTTAAAGCTATTACCTGTATCTGACTCAAAATTTGCCTTTGCACTATTTATAGCCGCTGCCATACCATTGCTGTCAACGGTATCCGGCATTATTTTTGACTTTTTGAAATCTTTTTCGTAATCCGCCTTTTCTACCTTACTAGAGTCATATTTTTCTGCAAGCTTATTTCCACAATACTTTAAAGATTTTATCCTATCTAAAATATCTTGATAGAATTCCTTATTGACTATTATGACCTTGTCACGAAGAGCCTCAACATCAGCTTTTTTCAGCGGCTGTGCTTCGCTCTCATAGTCTGAGGTCATAGTCTGCTTTGAACTTTTGTCAGTTACCTTATCTATTTTATCCTTCCATTTTTCGCCCTTTTCTTCAGCACTTTCAATATCGCTTATGACTGCATTCAGATCTTTTTCGATAGCCTCATATTTCGATATCATTATAGTACAATCATCAAAGACAAGTCTTATCTGCTTATTTGCCTCAACCGCAAGGGACTTTACTTTATCTTTATAACTATTTGCATAATTATTCGTATAATTTGCTATATCATTGATATCACTAATAAAGCCCTCTATATTTTCAAAATATTCATTTATTTTACAATCGTTACCTTCACAAGAATAAAAATAATCCTTAAGTGCCCATATATTCGCAAGATATGTTTTATTGTCATCATTATTTATCCAATTATTTATAGTCTGCTTGAGCTGATAAACCTTAATGACATTATCTTCACTTAACTCTCCATTTATATTAGACTTTTGAGACTTTATATCATCTACAAATGACTTCATTGTTCCATAAAAGCCACCATCATGATCGGAAATTACATTAAAATCAGTCTTTTCATCATTCATCTCGCAACCAGATGTGAGACCTATATTATTACTTTTAAAATATTCCACATTAGACAGTACGCCCTCAAGACCTTTATGAGTATAGGCTTCATTAGTTACTGTATGGCCCTCTTTAAGACCTTCACCCATATTTTCTGTTGCTTCTGATGATTTATTACTTATTTCATTGTAAAGGATCACATTAGAATTAACATTTAGCTTATCTGCACTTGTGTCCTCAAGGACCTTTATATAAACAAGATATTTACTTATGTTATCATAATTTTCCTTTGCAAGCGAAACTGTCTTTAAATATGCGTCCTTGAATAACTCTATTTTATTCTCACAGTCTGCTTCGATCTCATATCCAAGTATATCCTGCGTTACACTTGTATGTTTTTGTTTTCTTGCTTCATAAAGTTCGTTATAAGCCGTCTGACAGGAATCACCTACCTTCTCAAGCTCTTTTTCATAATTCATCTTTGCCTTGATAGCCTTGCTCTGCTTGTCAAAGCCGCTAAAGCCTGAGAACTTGTTTATAAGTTCCTGTGATACCGCAACAACGCCACGATACTTCATATATTCTAGTATCTGTCTCTTGAGTATGTTTGAATGATATACCTCAGAGCCGCCGACATATGATACATCGCAGGTGGCATTTGTGAGATTTATAAGCGTGTCAAAATCCGCCGAACCTTCGCTGCCTGCTGTTGAAAGCCAAGAGGTAAGGCTGTTTATGTAATCTCTTGTGTATGAATCCGTTGTGTCGAGGTCGCTGATATTGCTGAGAGAATTGTTGAAATATCTCTCGAGATTGTTCGTAAGGTCGTCCTCAGTTGCGCTCATTGCGAAAATTCCGTAAACGTCTTTGAGAATTTCATTGTAATCAGAAAGCGCCGCATTCATCGTAAGGTCGCTTGCGCCCGAAAGCACTACGTTTGCGGAATTGACCCTTGAAAGGTCAACGATCGTTCCTGCAAATGTGAACATTGGTACCATTATAAGCACAAGAAAAATTGAGATTGCGCCATTGATATTCTTTCTTATTCTTTCTCTTGAGCGTTTTTTCTTTGGCTTGACGTCATTATCAACCTCTGAAAAGACCGCAAGCTCTGTATTTTCATTTATTTCAGCTAAATTTATATCTGAGTTTTTAGCTTTTCTGAATTTTCTAAATATCATCAATACTTCCCCCTAAGAAAAATTTATCTGCATTTCTATATTGCTATATTTTTATCCAGTTATCCGGCCGCATTAGCAGCTTCCTTGGCATCTTCTTGGAAGACGCCCTGCACCTTTTCTTTCAGATAAGATATCTTGTCCGAAATGTGCAGCCTGTCGCTCAAAAACGTCACAAAGTCATAGACCATATCGGTATTTCGCACAAATTCCGCTCCGTCGCAGCTTGCCGCCGTGGCAGTAACAGTAATATCGCTTGAAACGCCGTCCATTCCTATGTAGCTGAAAACCTCCGGGATAGCTCCCTCACGTTTTATGGTCACGCTGACGGTCTGATTTATAAAATAATTCTTTGCGTTTATATCGCAGGTAACGCCTCCGCCGCTTATAATGCTCAGATTGTCGATAAGACTTGTGAGAGACGAATTTATCGACTCGATATCCGAATTGCCTGCGATCGGGTCGGGATAAAAATATCTGTAAAGCTTCGCCTTCTCGTCATATATCGTGTTTACAGAATCCTGAGTGAAATACTTATTGTCCTTGAAATCAAAATTCACATTGTCCGCTGTGTGCTTGCCGACTTTTTCATAACCCGTCACAGCCATACTCTTGCTGACGATAGAAGCAACTTTCTGGGTCTGCGTGTAGATAAGCACACTTTGCAGAATATACATTCCGATATAAATAAGAAAGAACATACAGAAAAACACGATAGGAAAAATAAACGTTGCCTCAACGATAGGCACAGCGCCCTTTTCGTCCTTGATGTTTTCGCCTTTCTTCCCGAATATCCTGTTCAGTTTAATACCGATCACCCCTATAAGAATTTATGTTTATGCGTTTGTATATTTTGTTTATCTCGAATCAGCCCGCAGCAAAAAGCTGTGAGCTGTTTCCATATAAACAATAGCCTTTAAGCTTATGTTTACAGAGTTTCGATAGCTTCCTTGATCTTTTTAAAAGCTGCTGAAAGTACATCAGAAATACCATCCTTAAATACAGCAACAAGTGCAATTACAACGATGATGATAAGTACGATAGCCACCATATTTACTTCACCGCTCTCATTGTCCTTAAAAGCATTAAGCTTTGACATACCCTTCAAATATGCTGAGATCATCATTTCATTAATTTTCTTCATTTTTTTTCACCCCCCTATTACATTAATGAGTTGCCTATCGCCGGAACAACAACCATCATTATTATCGCTATGAACATTATCATAGACGGGAACATAAGCTTAGTTCCAACGCTTGCGGCTTTTACTTTTACTCTGCTTCGCTTTTCTTCCCAGCTGACAGTTGTTAACTCTTTAAGAACTCTCGTGAGTTCGCTTCCGCCCTTTTCCATATTCTGATTAACGGAGTTTGCAAACTTTCTTACCTCCGCCACCGAACACCTGTCGGCAAAATGGAAAACAGCTTCTCTGACAGGCACGCCGTTGTTCATTTCAACGCAGGCCTCCTGCATTTCTTTATAAATGGGCTTGTCGTTTGCGTACGCCACCTTGAACCAGGCGTCACGAACGATAAGTCCCGCATTTATAAGCAATGTGAATTTTGAAAGCATTTGCGGCAAGTCCTCGAGGATATCCTCTCTTCGCTCGTTGACGTTTTTCTTTATCTCACCGCTCATATATTCCAAAAGAAGCGCAGAAGCCACAACGCCAAGCACACCAAGCATAACATTATTTGCTATGGCACCAAGGCAAAAGCCCATTGGCAAGAGAGTTAGAAAGTATGAAATGCTTCCACCCGTGATAACGTAATGATAAAATTCAGCGTATTTTCTGCCGTATATCTCGCTTATCTCTTTTATCTTCTTGCTTCCTCTCTCGGTCTTGATGTTGATGTGAAAAAGCGTTATGAACCCAAAGCCGATAAAATATATCTCGCCGAACATAAACTTTTTCTTGTCGATAGCGTCAATGACCTGATCGTAAGCGTTTCTGTATTTTATGTACAGGAACAGCCAGAACAATATAAAAAATGTTCCTATCCCTGCCATTACATATGAGCTTGTAAAACTCAAATTATTCACCTCAATAATTTTCTAAACTTTTTAAAAACTTGTACCAGCGGACTACCACAGGTCGCCCCTACAAGAAAATCTCTAAATCTTTATCTTAGTCATCTTCAGTCCGATAAGATAAGCGATTCCGATAAGCACGATACCGATTATCTTTGCACCGATATCAAGAATATTCGTGCCTGTCGAATCAGATGTCGCCTTCATCATCAGCACCACAAGAAACGGCAGCGCCGCCATAATATTGAGATCGTTTCGTCCGCTTGCCACAATGGTGTTTATCTCAAGCTCAATGTCGATCTTGTCTCTTATCATATCATAGCTTTCAGATACCACCTGTTTCAGATTACCGCCCAAACGGTTGGATACCTCAAATACGTCCGAGAAGTTCGTTATATCCTCAAGTCCGCTCCTGTCCCCAAGGTCAAGGAGCAGCTCCTCGATATTGTAGTTGTTCTGAATACCTGCATTTATAATGGCAACTTCCTTTACAATGTCGGAAGTCTCGCCGTACTGCATTTGCAGATCGTTATAAGCTCCGAGAAAAGCGTCGGGAGTGTTTTTTCCTGCCGCATATGAATTGTTTATTGATTCAAGCAAGTCCTTGAACTGCAAAAGCAGCCTGCGCTGTCTCTTTTTCAAAAGGCTCTTTCGATAAAGTTTAATGCTGAAAAATCCTGCTATCGCACCTGCGATAATGCTGAATGGGATAGAGTAAAAGAATATATACGCACCCGCAGCCACAGCCGCCACACCCATAAGATATCCCGTGAGAGTGTCCACAGGCTTCATATGATAAACGTGGTAATCGTCCGCATTTCCAAGCAGACCCTTTTTTTCGATATACTCTTCTTTTTTCTTTTTTGCTTTCTCTTTCTTAGCCAAAGCCTTTTTAGCTTTCTTAGACTTCTTACCGCTTTCCTCAGTCAAGGTTTCCATTGCCTCAGCGTCCTGCAATATCGCCCCAGAGAAATTCACATTCGCCGCAAAAGCAGCGTTCGCCCCGTCCATTTGAACAGTATTCATATCCTGCATTTGCGCATTTTCGTTATTGTTCTTATTCTTTTTCCTCATATATTTCTGTCCTTAATAATTATGATCTTATAAAATAACTGTCGTAGTTAGATAACCTCCGTTATTAAATAACCTCAGTTATTCCCGAAAGCTGGAGCTTGAAAACATTCTGCATTGGATTGGAAGTTCGCTTCAATGAACCCGATACCTTTTCAAGTGTGGTGTTCTCGTCCTCTTCAAAAACGTAAAGCGGATTGAGCTTTATCTGCCCGTTCTCAAAGCCAAGCACTTCTGTTATCTCCATAGTCTTTCTTGAATGGTCTCTAAGCCTCGAAAGGTGTATTATTATGTCGATAGCAGAAGATATCTGCTGTCTGATAGCTTCCAGCGGCAAACCGTCCGCACCCTGCAAGACCATTGTTTCAAGTCTGCTGAGCATATCCTGCGTTGAGTTTGCGTGGCCTGTTGAAAGCGAGCCGTCGTGACCCGTGTTCATCGCCTGGAGCATATCAAGGGCTTCACCGCCTCTGACCTCTCCGACAACGATTCGTTCCGGTCTCATACGAAGTGATGATTTGATAAGGTCTCTTATCGTGACCGCACCTGCGCCCGAAGCGTTTGCATTTCTCGTTTCAAGGCTTACAAGGTTGTCAACGCCCTTTATCTGCAGCTCCGCAGAGTCCTCGATAGTGATAACACGCTCGTCCTTTGGAATGTAATTTGAAAGAGCGTTAAGAAATGTTGTCTTACCCGAACCAGTACCGCCGCAGATGAAAATATTGTACTTTGCCTCAACTAACAGCTTTAGCTTGTCCGCTATCTCCCTTGTGATAGAGCCGTACGAAATAAGCTTCTCGATAGTCATAGGTGTCTTAGAGAACTTTCTTATTGTAACAGTCGGACCGCAAAGAGCGATAGGCGGCAAAACCACGTTTACACGAGAGCCGTCTGGAAGTCTTGTATCAACGATAGGGTTAGACTGATTGACCTCACGTCCTGCCTTACCAACGATACGCTGAATGATATCCTCAAGCTTTCGCTGACTTTCAAAGCTCTCATCGAGCCTTTTTACACGTCCGGCCTGCTCGATAAAAATATTATCAGCGCCGTTTATCATAACCTCCGTGATAGTGTCGTCGTTCATAATGGTGTCAAGGAGACCAAAACCTCTGATAGAGCTGAACACCTGCTGAGCGATATCCACCCTGTTTTTGATAGACACATACCTGTTGCCGATCATATTGTCGGTTATGGTCTTTATCTGCTCTTCAAGCTCCTCGTCCGAAAGTGTCGAAAGAGAGAGATTATCCACCGCAAATTTCTTGACGGCGGCAATTATCTCGCTGAAATCTTCATTCATATTTTTCACCTGTGTTTTTTTCTATACTTAACTTTTTGCCAATTTTATTATAAGATACAAAGCGTTTGTGTAAGGGCGAAAATTGTTGTTCGACAAGGCTCACAACAATTTACGTTCGCCCGTTGTTTACCCGTCTTTGTTCTGTCAAGTTTCTATTTTACTTAAAGCTTTCCCCCGAGAACATTCCAAGGGTAGTGAGTTTGAAAACAGTCTGTTCAAACGGTGCATTGCCGAAATCAGGCACGCCACCTGCGATCTTTATCCTAAGCTCGTCCGCAGTCAGCGAAGTCTCGTTAGTAAACCTGTTGTAAACAAGATTCATTCGCTCGATATAAGGGAAATTCTCCTGCTCCTCCTTTAGCTCAAACGCCCTTGCAAGGCTTCTCAGCTTTGCGATAGCATTGTCAGTACCGAGAGACACAACAAAAGTCTTGTACATAAGCTTCATAAGCTCAAAATGCAGCGGAGCAAAATCAAAGTTGAAATCAACTATCATATAAGTGTATTTTCCTGCCGCCTTGAGAGTTCTAATAACGTCAAGTATCTCCTCATCGTTAAGCTCGAGAAAATCCAGCACGCTTTCGCAAGGTTCATAGAAATAAACTCCCGAAGGGTCGTGCTTTACGCAGCTTTCAAGCTTTAGTCCAAGATTTGCGTTCTGGCTCTTGATAGCGTAAACAACATCGCCGAATGTGACCTGCTGACCCTCGCCCTTGAAAACGTGGTTGCAGTTGTTTTTCTCAAGGTCAAAATAAAGCACGCTTTCGCCTCTTGCTGCCAAAGCTCTCGCATAAGCCGAAGCGACAGATGTCGCACCTGCTCCGCCACAGGCAGAAAAAACGCCAATGATCTTTGTGCCGTTGTCACCACCATTGTCGTTGTAAATAATGCCTTTATGTATCTCAGAGTAAAGGTCGAGAATCTGCTTATAGATATTTTCCACCCTCTGATATTTTCCGATAGCCTTTTCGCCGTTGAGTTCGTTTATCTCGTTAGAGTTTGAGAAATATGCCACCGCACATCTGTCCTTAAAGGGAGTGAGGTCAAAATTCTCCGCAGCGATAACAATATCGTACTTGCTCATCTGCATATTGCTCTCTGCGATAGCAGGGTCGCTGAAAGAGAAAATAGTTATTTTATCGAAATACTTGCTGTTAAAAGTCGAAACGAACCTTTGCAGATAAAGATCATCTGAATCGATCAAAGCTATTCTTATTTTCATTTTCCAAACTCCTTATAATTTTATAACTTAATAACTTTATTATATTTAATACCAGTTAACTTAATATTTATTTTAAGTCATCATATATTTGTATCTTCATTATTTTTTAATTATATACTATATTAATAATGATCTTTCCAAAATGCTGAAAATGATCTCATCTGAGCTACCCTTTGCGATAAAGATCGACAGCTATGCAGACAGCTTCACATTTCTCGACTTTATCCTAAAAAACATACATATGATACACGATCACATTATCCCAATAAGCAAGAGCCTAAAGCCCACATTTTTCAATAAGCTGAAAAATAATTGATATTTAAAATTTAAAAGCTGCCTTCGGGCGGCTTTTTTTATCTCTGCGGCGGTTTACAACCTGCTACGGTCGTTATTCTTTTTTTCTTATTATAAACCGCCACCTTACCCTGTTCAAATTGCTGAACAGTACAAACAAACATTATCGTATGCTGATTGTCATAGCAATATACACAATCCGCCGCAGGCGCATTTGTTGCCTGTCCGCCCTTGCTTCTCCAAAAATTTGTATTCAGTTCAAGATTCACTTTCTTCTGATACTGATTTGAACCTGTTTTACCAGCCTTATCGGCATTTTCTTCTCTCTCTTTTGCATACTCTCTTCGTTCTCTGCGTTCTTTAAGTCTTTCCTTACTTCTTTCATTCGATACTTTTGAATAATTATCCATTAATTTGCAGCCGTACCTCGTCAAAATTACCATAATGACAGTTACAATAAGTATTAAAACCAGAGGTATGATATTTTCGACTATCATCAAAAATACAGGTATTATGATATACGACATAATTGCAGCGACCAACGCACATTTTGTTTTTTCCTTTTGCTTTGAGAAAATTGTAAGTACCAACAAAATAATAACACAATGTAAATAACGCCGAAAACAATACTTATTACATTTCTCTTGATATTTCTATATATTTGCATTATATCACATATATTTATAACTGTCAATAGTTTCAGCTACAATTAGTTTCAGTGAATAATTTATCAGCTTTATATTTTTTCAATCATATATTATACTGTTATTAGAGTATTAGTATTTTAAGGCAACACTTTTCTGTTCTGTTTATTTTGAAGATGTGTAAAAGTGCCGCCTTTTATTTTACAAAATTACAAAATAATAAAAGCGACCTGCATACAATATGCGTATGCGGTCGCCTTAAAACCTTAAAAAAGATCAGATAGAAAGGGCGGTATAATAAATGAACAGCGGCAAGATCGTGATAACCCTTGAAGAGTATAGAAAAGCTCATAACATAAGCAAATATAAGATAATAAAAAATTGCGACGTAAGTTCGACCCAGTTCAACAGCTATTGCAATAACAAAATATCGAGAGTTGACCTCCCCGTTTTGGCAAGAATATGCAGCTATCTTGATTGCAATATTGGCGATCTTCTTAAATTTATCACACCCGATGATATCGCCGAAGATGAAAATAATACATAACGCAAAAAAAAAATCCCCGCACATTCCCGTGCAGGGATTTTCCTTATTATAATAATTATAATACTATAACGTTCCGAATAATAAACTATTCTTCTCCGCCATTATCAGCACTCTCACCATTATCCTCAACAATGACCTCAGCATTTTCCTCAGCCTGAGCCTCTGCTATCTCCTCGGCAGTAGCCTTTTCTACCTCTGCCGTTTCAACATCGTCGTCATGCTCAGTTCTTGTGAATGAAACCACTCTGCCGTCCTCGCCGACTCTCATAAGTCTTACGCCACGGGAGTATCTGCTCATCATGCTGATATCGCAGGCTCTTATTCTGATAACAATGCCGTCTGTGGATATCATGATGATATCATCTTCATCATCAACGACCTTTATTCCGCATACGCCGCCACTCTTATAGTTCATAAGACCGTAGCCGCCTCTGTTCTGTACCTTATAAGACTCAAGCGGAACACGTCTGCCAAGACCATTTTCAGCAACAGTGAGAACGCTTGCACCCTCTCTTACTCTTGCCATTGATACAACATAGTCGCTGCCCCTGAGTTTAATAGCCTTTACGCCATGTGCAACTCTTGACATCTCTCTTATGTCAGTTTCTCTTATCCTGATAGCATAACCATTATGCGTTGCAACGATGACCTCATTGTCGCCAAAGGTCATTCTTACTCCTGCTATCTCATCGCCCTCGTCAAGACCGATAGCGATAAGACCATTCTTTCTTACATTTCTGTAGGAAGTCAGCGGAGTTCTCTTTATCTTGCCGTTCTTTGTTACCATGACGATATACTTGCCCTCGTCAAAATCGGCAGTTTTTATCATTGCGGCTATCTTCTCGCCCTCGCCCAGTTCAAGAAGATTTACTATATTTGTGCCTCTTGAAGCCTTTGAGCCCTCAGGCAGCTCATAGCATTTGAGCTTATACATTATGCCCTTATTGGAGATAAAGAGTATATTGTCATGTGAAGAACAGGTCTGAAGCTCGTCGATATAATCGTCCTCACGCTGTTTCATACCCGTTACGCCACGTCCGCCACGCTTCTGAGCCTTATACTCTGAAACAGGCATTCTCTTTATATATCCTGCATTTGTATAAGTAACAACGCTTTCCTCAACAGGGATAAGATCTTCTATATCAACTTCACCGCTGACATTTTCTATCTGAGTTCTTCTCTCGTCACCGAACTTATCCTGAATAGCCTCGACCTCTTCAATGATTATATCAAGTATTCTCTGATGATTTGCAAGGATATCTTCAAGGTCAGCTATCTTAACTTCGATCTCAGCCAACTCGTCGATTATCTTCTGTCTTTCCATACCGGTCAGACGTCCGAGGGTCATATTTGCGATATGGTCAGCCTGAATATCTGTAAGACCAAAACGCTGATTAAGTCTTTGCTTAGCCTCAGGGATATTCTTTGAAGTTTTCATTATCTCGATAACTTCGTCGATATTGTCAAGTGCGATAACAAGACCCTTTAAGATATGCTCTCTTTCCTTAGCCTTGTTAAGGTCGAACTTAGTTCTTCTTGTGATAACATCGACCTGAAAGTCTATATACTGCTCAAGCATTTCCTTGAGGGTCAGCACCTTAGGGATACCGTTCACAAGAGCAAGCATTATAACGCCCACAGTATCCTGAAGCTGTGTATAGCTGAACAGCTTGTTGAGAACTACCTGCGGATTAGCGTCCTTTTTAAGCTCGATAACGATCCTCATTCCGTCCTTGCCGGATTCATCGTTTATATAATGTATTCCGTCAATACGCTTTTCCTTAACAAGGTCAGCGATAGACTCAACAAGTCTTGCCTTGTTTACCATGTAAGGTATCTCAGTGACAATAATGCAGTTTCTGCCCTTTATCTCCTCGATAGAGGTCTTTGAACGCAGTGTTATCTTTCCTCGGCCTGTGCCGTAAGCCGCTCTGATACCGGACCTGCCCATGATGATACCGCCTGTAGGGAAGTCAGGACCCTTTATGCTCTGCATAAGCTCATCAAGTGTGCAGTCAGGGTTTTTCATGACAGTTTTCATGCCCTCGATAACTTCATGAAGATTATGAGGAGGGATATTCGTTGCCATGCCCACAGCGATACCTACTGAGCCGTTACAGAGAAGATTTGGAAATCTTGACGGCAGCACAACAGGCTCTTTAAGTCTGTCATCATAGTTTGACTGAAAATCAACAGTTGTTTTGTTTATATCTGTCAGCATATTTACTGACATCTTAGCCATTTTAGCCTCAGTATAACGGTAGGCAGCGGGGGGATCGCCATCCACGGAACCGAAGTTGCCGTGGCCGTCCACCAGCATATAGCGCATGGAGAAGTCCTGTGCCAGACGCACCAGCGCGTCATACACGGAGGCATCGCCGTGGGGATGATACCGGCCCAGCACGTCGCCGACGCAGGTGGCGGATTTTTTGAACGGCTTGTCCGAGGTCAGATTGTCCTCATACATGGCGTAGAGGATGCGGCGGTGCACGGGCTTGAGACCGTCGCGCACATCCGGCAGCGCACGCCCGACGATGACGGACATGGCATACTCGATGTAAGAGGTCTGCATCTCATGGACGAGCTCGCTTTGAATGATCTTCTGGTCGGGATAGAGAATGTCCTCCCGTTTATAATCCTTGGCCATGGCTGCACACCTCCTTAAATGTCAATATTGACCGCGTACTTGGCGTTTTGTTCGATGAACGCCTTGCGCGGCTCGACCTTCTCGCCCATGAGCACGGTGAATACCTCGTCGGCGTGCACGGCGTCCTCGAGCGTGATCTGCTTGAGCGTGCGGGTCTCGGGGTTCATGGTCGTCTCCCAGAGCTCGTGCGGGTCCATCTCGCCGAGGCCCTTGAAGCGGTTGATGTCGATCTTCGCGTTCGGATTGTCGCCGCGCATCTCGGCCGAGATCTTATCGCGCTCCTCGTCGGAGAAAGCCACGCGCGTGGTCTTGCCGCGGTTGAGCTTATACAGCGGTGGGATGGCGGAGTAGACATAGCCGCCGTCGATGAGCGGGCGCATGAAGCGGAAGAAGAATGTCAGCAGCAGCGTGCGGATGTGGCTGCCGTCGACATCGGCATCGGCCATGATGATGACCTTGTGATAGCGGAGCTTATTGATGTCAAACTCATCGCCCAGTCCGGCGCCGAGCGCCGTGATGACGGGCGTGAGCTTGTCGTTGCCGTAGACCTTGTCGGCGCGGGCCTTTTCGACGTTGAGCATCTTGCCCCAGAGCGGCAGAATGGCCTGGAAGCGCGAGTCGCGCCCCTGCGTGGCCGAGCCGCCTGCGCTGTCGCCCTCGACGATGTAGAGTTCGGTGAGCGACGGGTCGCGGTCGTTGCAGTCGCGCAGCTTCTCGGGCATGTTGAAGCCCTCGAGCCCGTTTTTGCGGCGGATGTTTTCGCGCGCGCGGCGCGCGGCTTCGCGGGCGCGCGAGGCCGTGAGCGCTTTTTCGATGATCATGCGGCCGACGGCGGGGTTCTCCTCCAGAAACTGCGACAGGCGGTCGAACACAACGGAGTCGACGAGCGTGCGCATCTCGGAGTTGCCGAGCTTGGCCTTCGTCTGGCCCTCGAACTGGGGGTTCGTGAGCTTGACGGAGATGACCGCCGTAAGGCCCTCGCGGCTGTCCTCGCCGGAGATGCTGTCGCCCTCCTTGAGGATGCCGGACTTCTTGCCGTAGGCATTGAGCGCGCGGGTAAGTGCGGCCTTGAAGCCGGTCTCGTGCATGCCGCCCTCCGGCGTGTGGATGTTGTTGGCGAACGACACGATGACCTCGTTATAGCCGTCGTTATACTGCAGCGCGATCTCGCACATGGAGTCGCTGCGCTCGCCGGACATATAGATGGCCTCGGGGTGCAGGGCCGTCTTGTTTTTGTTGATGAAGTCGACAAATTCGCGGATGCCGCCCTCGTAGCACATCGACTCGCTCACGGGCTCCTCGCCGCGCTGATCGGTGATGGTGATGCGCAGGCCGGCGTTTAAAAACGCCTGCTCGCGCATGCGCACGTGCAGCGTCTCATAGTCGTAGACCGTGTCCTCGAACATGACGGGGTCGGGCTTGAAGCGCACGGTCGTGCCGGTGTGGTCCGTCTCGCCGACGATGGTCATGGGCTGCGTGATATCGCCGCGGGAAAACTTCATCTGATAGATCTTCCCGTTTTTATGCACGTTCACTTCCAGCCACTCGGACAGGGCGTTGACGACCGAGGCGCCGACGCCGTGCAGGCCGCCGGAGACCTTATAGCCCCCGCCGCCGAACTTGCCGCCCGCGTGCAGCACGGTGAATACGACCTCGAGCGCGGACTTGCCGGTCTGCGGCTGGATGTCCACGGGGATGCCGCGGCCGTTATCGGTGACCTGAATGATGTTATCTTTCGCCGGGCTCGATGGTGAGCTCGATGTGGCTGCAGTAGCCCGCGAGCGCCTCGTCGATGGAGTTGTCGACGATCTCATACACCAGGTGGTGCAGGCCGGATGACGACGTGGAGCCGATGTACATGCCCGGGCGCTTGCGGACGGCTTCCAGGCCCTCGAGGACCTGGATCTGGTTCTCGTCGTAGGTCTCTGTGACCTTCAGATCGAGCACTTCGTCCTTGATTTCGATTTCTTCACTCATATCGTTAAATTTCCTTTCCAGAAATTGCGGGAACAAAACAAATCGCGCGTCAGCGCGCATAAAATAGAATTTACTGTGCAAATTCGTAGCCCGTAGGCCTCTATCCTTAAAAATGTTTAATGAGAGCAAACCGGGAGCATGTATCTCGGTTTTTATACTTCTGGAGGGAGAAAGTTTCTGTATAGGAACTTTCGGACGACTTTGGAACGGCCCACGGTCCGTTCCTCTTGTCGGCGAAACCGTGGTTTCGCGACAGGAATTAAAACTGATACGGCGGATTTCCGGAGAAATCAGCGATACTGCCGTGTGCATTCTCGAGATAGAACACCTCAAAGATCGGGTTGGTCGCCTCGCCGTACTGGCTCTTGACGATCGGGTTCTGGATGCACATCTCCTTGGCAGCCATGTTGTTCTCGAAAACAGCCTTGCCATGCAGGCGAATCCATGCGTACTCCGGGCTGGAAACGGAGATCTCGATGTTGGGGTTTGCCTGCAGATCTTTGTAAACATCCTTCTGGTTGTTGGTGCAGAACCACAGCTTGCCGTCTTTCTCACCAGCGAACATGAAGGGGCGGCACTTGGCCTTCCCGTC
>ENA-OPSH01000280-OPSH01000280.1-human-gut-metagenome-genome-assembly--contig:-NODE-280-length-32400-cov-2.421982_pt1 | contig 32400 bp, 26 predicted proteins | sample MGYA00241802_ERZ501895 | MGnify/ENA primary metagenome ERZ501895 (study PRJEB25962, sample SAMEA2042304) | human gut metagenome | biome: human gut; feature: human-associated habitat; material: faeces...
ATTGATTAATTTAGGAGAGAGGTTGCTATAAACATGACAATTTAGGAGGGCAATAGCTCTGGGATTTCTAAGTTCATCCAGTCTTTCAAATCAACTAATACTCAAGGGAGTGGGACAAGGAACAATTTTTAAAAAGTTGTTCGGTCCTACTCCCTTTTTTCCTATTTTATAGTCTCTTTTTTTGTGATAATATAGTATAGTGAAAAAAACTAGACTGGAATAACTTTACTCTTTTGGAGTTTTATGTGACAGCGATGATGGAGATAATCTAAGCGGATGCCTGCTTGGAGCGATAGTCAAGTAAACTCAAAATGAGGCTAGAAGGGAAATTGTTATGAGAAAAAAAGCGATTGGTATTGATTTAGGAACAACGAATTCCGTCATGGCTGTTGTTCGTGAAGATGTGCCAGAGATTATTCCGATGGGGACGAATGACGATCAGGTCTTACGTTCAGCGGTTTATTTCTCAAATATTGGTGGACAAAACCATGTGTCTTTTGGTAAGGAAGCCATTGAACGTGGGACAGAAATCGGAAGTACAGAAAATTTTAAATTTGACTTTAAACGTGATATTGGGCGTCCAATTGCCAGTGATACACCAGACCACACACGTGTCAATTCTATTATTCTTTCTGCCTTGGTTTTGAACGAATTTCGTAAACGCGCTTATGTAGTTGGTCAGGAGATGGGGCAAGCAGATGGTATCAAGGATGCTGTTATCACAGTGCCTGCCTACTTTACGTCAGATCAACGTGCGGCAACTAAGAATGCTGGTCGTATTGCAGGATTTAATGTTTTGCGTATTATCAATGAGCCTACAGCTGCGGCCATTGCCTATGCCCACACTAAAAATGCTCAAGGAAATGTCTTGGTCTTCGACCTAGGTGGAGGAACTTTTGACGTTACCATCATGCGCGTGGCTGATCATGCCTATGATATTTTGGCAACTGATGGGAATTCACGTCTTGGTGGGATTGACTTTGATAAGCGTCTTGTGGGCTACATCATGCAGGAGTTGGAAAAACAAGGGGTCAATATGACTAACCTTTCCGAGAAGGAAAAAATTCAACTTCAATATAAGGCTGAGCAGATTAAGACTAGTCTGTCTGTGAATGACCAAGCTCTCTATGAGCACTATGTCAATGGTCAAGGTTACGGTGTCTTGATTACTCAAGCGATTTTCAATGAAATTACCTTGGACCTCCTCAAAGATACTGAAATCAAGGTGCAATCTACCCTTCAAGCATCTGGCTTGAAATGGGAAGAGATTGACCATATTCTTCTTGTGGGTGGGTCAACACGTATGCCAATGATTCGTCAGATGATTCGCCTGATGAGTGGTTTGGAACCTAAGTTTGACCTTAATCCAGACACTATCGTGGCACAGGGAGCTTCTATTTTGGCTGACCTTATCGTCAATAATGAGGTTAGCTTCTCTGAACATCAGGATGGTAAGACAACTGAGACAGATAGAGTAGTTGTTAAGGATGTTACCTCTCAGGGAATCGGTCTGCTCTTCAAGAAAAATCCAAACAAAAACTACAGCTTTGTGGGTGACTACTATAATAGTGTTGTGGTTCCACGTAACTCGGTCTTGCCTTTGGCTGTTACTAAGGATCTCTTTGCGGTCGTGGATGGACAGAGCAAGTTCAAGCTTCGTATCACAGAAGGAAATTACGAGAATCCATTTGCTGTGAAGATTTTGGGACAAGTGGAAGGGCAAGTGCCACAACCTCGTCAGAAAGGCGATCTCTTGGCGCAAGTCACCTATGCCTTTGACTCAGAACAAATTGTTACTGTGACAGTGTCGGACCCTCGAAGCAATACTGTTGTGGCACGTTTTTCAGTCAATGCACAAGTCAACCAAACCCAAGAAGTGGTTAAGGAAGACTTGTCAGAACTTCAAGCTATTTTTGCTAAATTCATCTCATGATAGACTACTACAAAGCAATTGATACAGAGACAGGACAGGAAGTGCCCTATTTAAGAGAGGTCAGTAACCGTATCTCTCCAGAGATGTCGGCTCAAGATTGTTTCGTGGCCCTTTCCTTTTTACGTGAGGAGCTGGAGGAGCTCTGGACAAATGGTACCTTGGATAAAGAAGGGGAGCGTTTGCGCAGTGAGCTCTACACGATTCGCTCAATCTTTTTCTCAGACCATGAGAAGTTACAATACGACCGAAAACTTAGACAGGCTCAGAGAAAGGCTTCGGAAGTTGAGAAGGGGGCGGCCACTGATGCTAGCAATCTATCAGCTAAAAAGGAAATCCCTTTTGAACCTGTTGCGGTGACTCAGACCAAAGAGTCACCTCTTAAAAATTACCTCTTTGCGGCCTTCGCCTTTGTGATTTTACTAAGCTTGATTCTCTTCTTCAATATCAATGTCATCGTTCTTATTATCGGAGCCATTCTAATTGTGGCTTTGATGTTACTTATGTCTTAGGAGATATTAATGGAAACCAATCAATTAACATTTGAACATATCTGTTTCAAATATAAGGGAAATGATAACCAGCTCTTTACAGATTTGGATGTTACTATGGAGACTGGTCAAGTTGTCGGTATCTTGGGTGCTTCTGGTTCAGGGAAAACAACTTTAACAGAGATTCTCCTAGGCCAGCTTAAACCGACTTGCCAACAATTTCGTATTTTAGAAAATGGTAAACCTGTGACTGCTGGTTCACGCTCTTGGTCCTATGTGCCCCAACAAAATCTCCTACGTGAGTACCTCAAGGTATCTGAGACCTTTGATTTTTATGCGGACCACCATCTGAAAGGGAGTGGTAAGCTGACTAAAAAGCATCGCATTGCAGGCATCATGGATGATTTAGGGTTGACGGAATTTGCCAATAAGAAGATCTCAGAGCTTTCTGGTGGGCAAAAACGTCGTGTCTCTATTGGTATCGAGCTTCTTAGCCCTAGTCCCTACTTTATCCTTGATGAGCCGTCTTCAGGTTTGGATGCCCTTAGTGATCGTAATCTCTTACGTACCTTGAAAATCTTGGCTAAATCAGCTAACAAGTCTATTGTGGTTATTACTCACAATACAGAAAATTTGGCTATTTTTGACAAGATCATCTTCTTGTCTAAGGGACGTCCGACATTTGCAGGAACCTATGAAGAGTTGCTTTTGGAATACAAGACTAGCGATCCTTATATGATTCGTAAATATATGGATATGAATATCGCAGATGTCTACCAAGAGCTCAATGCTTCAACACGTATTTACAAGATTTAGGGAGATTTATGAACGCAGCATTACGATTAAGTTGGTATAAATTTAAACACCACTACATGGATTTTGTGAAGGTTCTTCTGGGCATTGTCGCTTTCGAAGGCTTAATCCTCTATATCCAAGACAAGGGATTTTTGAAAGATTTCGAAACAACTCGAATGACCCTCTTTCTCTTGCTTTTCTCAACCAGTCTCTTGATTGTGGTTCAAAACAGTATTTATATTTCTAAGGAACGCTCGGTCCTCAACCGCGACTTTTTCTCAGGTTTGAGTCGTTCGGCCTTTGCCTTGGCTAGTATGGGGATTCACGCCTTCTTTGCCGTTTTGGAAACCATTGTCTTTATCCTATCTTACTCTGTCTTTAGTAAGTTCTTTGACAAGGAATTTCCAGATGCTGGTCATATTTTTGGTTCCTACCGTTGGGAAGTTGGGATTACAGTGCTCCTGGTTTTCTTGGCGTCGCATTTTATTGCCCTCTTTATCTCAGCCTTGGTTGGCAAATCTGAGATTACCTCTGTTATCCTAGCAGTCGTTGTGGGTATCATGCAATTTTCATTGTCGGGAACTATCCTGTCTTTGCCAAAGGCCATTGATTGGGTACAAAAATTTATCTATCTTGGTTATGGCCACAAGCTTTTTGGGATTTCTAGTGACTTGTCAGACTTGCCATCTAGCTTGGCTAAGTACCATGTTCCTGTCCCTAAGAGCCAGTTGGAGGCCTTTCAAGGGTCTACAGGCGAATTCTGGGGACAATGGTGGGCCTTGGTGCTTCATTGCCTCGTTTACGCCCTACTCTTTTTCATCACACTTCAGAAGAAGGAGAAATAAATGCAACAATATGATGAATGGCTGATTGACTTCCAAGTGCAGCATGGTCGCAAGCCAAGTGATAAGGAAGTCGCAGAAGCTGCTAAGACTGGTTTTGCTCTTTCTAGTGGCTTGAGCAGACAGAAAAATTCTAAATTCAGACAAGTTTTGTCTAAGGTTGGTTTGGGTGATCTCAAGTTTAGCTGGTTCTTAGTTTTGGAAATTTTGCTCTTGATTTGTATTGCTCTCTTTGGCTATGTTGTTGGCTATCTATTTATCTAGGAGGACCTCATGAAACAGTTTAAACATAAAAAGTTTATCGGTTTAGCCTTGATTGTCTTTTTGGTCTTCATGGTACTTGGAAAATACACTCAGAGCACGGCTTTTACATCGTCTTCAAGAGTTTATGCCACAACCGTTGTCGATAAGAATACCGGGAACAAGGTGCGTTTTGAAGTTCGTAAGATCAAGGGAGACAAATACGAAGTCAAAAATACGGAGACCGGGGATACTTATCAGGCTAATGCCCAATCCGGCGAAGACCGTTCTTTGAGCTTTAAGTTGCCTGGAACTAACGGTAGCTCAGACGGTACTATCCGTATCACACCAAGTATGGTACCTGGAGGAGATGCGAAGGTTGAAATGACTGAATCAGACACCTATACTCAGGTTGAGGGAGGCTCTGAAGTCGTTGAGTCTAGCGAGGCTTCGTCTAGTTCTTCAAGTAGCCAAGTTAAAAGTATTATTAAGGATATTTTGGAATCAAGTAGTTCATCCTCTGGTAGTGATGCAAGCTCAGAATCGTCTTCTAACGATCCAAATAAGCCAAATGCAGATATCAAGACTAAGACCGATGTCAATGGTGATAAGGAAACCACTTATATTGCAGACTATTCGACTGAGGACATTAAGTCTATCACGGAAGCCTTTGGGAAATGGCTCTATCAGTCTGATTATGCCAAGGATGCTGTTTTAGTTCAAAGTAGCTTTGACAGCATCACCAAGGTCAATGATGGTAGTCCAACCTTCCTGTCATTTAAGGCACCTAAGGAAAAAGGTAGCAGCCAAACGATTACCATCCTTGCTAATCTCATCAATGCGGATGGCTATGAACATATTACTGGTGTTCCGAGTGGTATCATCAATGGCAAGGAAGTCTCAAACTATGATTTCAAGGACTATAAAAACACGGTTGATTCCTTTGCTTTAGGGATTAATGACAATAGTGGTAAGACCGCAGACTATAGTCCAACATCATCCTTCCGTCTTTATACCTTGAAGGATAAGAAACATGCTATGTATGAAGACGATGCTGCTGAACAAAAAGCCCTCTTTAAGGACTTTTCAGCTGATGATAAAACTGGTGGCAATTATAATGGTTACAACAAGCTCTATAAGGATTTGGTTGACCAAGATAAGGATTCTTACCAAATCGTTCTAGGCTCTAATGGTACCGTTTATTATGTGACGAACTACTGGAAGGGTAATTACGATAAGAAGGCTGTTCAGACCTATAAGGTAGCACCAGATGACATGCAAGAGGCTTACCAAGAGTTGCTCAAGCATTATTCTAGTGCTAGCACATCTGAAAGCTCAGAATCTTCAAGTTCTTCACAAACATCGGAGTCATCATCAAGCTCATCAGAGGCCAAAACAGAATCAAAAACGGAAACCAAGACCGAGCAAACAGGCATGGATGTTAATGCTATCAAGGATAATAACTTCCAAAGCCTCGAAGGTACTTGGAAGAATGGGAATGGTAGTAGTTTGACATTTTCTAAGGATCAAGTAACTGCGCCAACAGATTATGAGGTCCAAAATGCTAATTCCAGTCTTGAAAATGGCTATCTGAGAGCGAGTCTAAGAACAGGAATGTATGGGGCAATAATCTTTTTCATCCCGAAAGGTACGACATTACCGAATATATCAGGAGACTATCCTGATGCTTCAGATAATACCAAAGACCGTATCCTAGTGACCCAATCAGGAAGTGCACAATCTGACGCCAAACAATTCTACTACAAGGCTGACTAGATCTGATAAATCTGAAAGTTGAGATAAAATTATCTCAACTTTTTATATTACATTTGTAACTTTAATTTAATAGTCAACCTTCCTTGTATAAATAAGCGGATTATTAGGGAGGCGAAGGCTTTCTTATAAAATTAATTATTGTGAAAACTTACAAAAAGCTATATAATGAGTAGTGTTGTAAAAAGGGCTTCCTAGGGGATTTTTGAGGAAGTTTCTTAAATCAGATTAGAGGGAGAGGGGGAAAAGAATGACTTCTATTATTGAATCACTACTTGCTGCTTTTAAAGATTTTCATTGGCTAGTATCTATAGATACGCTCTTGATTTTCTTTGTCAATTATCTGATGTTTCATGCAGCTGGTAGGGTCAAGATTTCTTGGTGGCTACTTTTATTAGGTGGCCTTTTATCAGTTGTTTTGACTCCTCTTCTTCCTATGGGATTCAAATTTTTACTTAATCCTCTCATTTTATTTTGTTTTAGTTATTACAAACGTCCAGACTTGCCATGGATAGAGCCGGTATTTAATAGTTTTTATGCCTGGGGGACAACCAATATCATTATACGAGGCTTGTCATTAATCGTCTTTCCTTTACTTTTGGGAGACGACTTGATGAGCCGCATTCCAGAATCTTTAACAGAGTTTATATGTGTGGTAGTTACCTATCCTCTATACCTCTTGGTTCACCGTTTTATTGGTTATGAATATTTGCAGGTCGAGGAAAAGGAGCGCTTGCGCATACACTTCACCCCTATTGTTATTGGGGTTAGCTTTGCCTTTCTTTCATATGGGCTTTTAAATGAATTCATGCCTTACTTTGCTAGTATCTGGCCTGTGGAAGTGGTTAACAATTATGCCAAGTTGATCGTTCTATTAGCAACAGGAGCCTTCTTCATCGTTGTTTCCTATGCCAACCAGTGGATTAAGGATGAACTTTTTCTGGAGTTGAAAGAGGAGCAGGAACGTCATTTCCAGAGCTTACAGGAGTCTAGTAGGCATATCCTCCATCTTTATCAGGAGTTATACCGTGATGGAGTGCCTAAGGTAGTTGTACCTAAGAAGGCTAAGACTGTTCTGGCTACTAGTCAAGAGGGAGACACTCAGAACCTATCTGATGAAGAGGTTCCCTTCAGCAAGGTTATGCCAGATATTTCCAACTTGCTTTCTCAATTGTTACGTTCCGTCATTGAGAGTAAGTATATGGAGTTTCATGCAGTTGGCGTTGATTTTATCATGGAGGTTCCAGACCCTATATCCCCAGTTCATATCGATGTGGTGGATTTATCAGCTGTTCTAACGACCTTCTTGGACAATGCCTTGTTGAGAGCTCATGGTCAAGAAAATAGTTTAGTTCGTATGTCTTATTACCAAAGAGGTGAGGTCCAGGTCCTCTCTGTAGAGACAACCCTTTCGCAAGATAGTGCCGAGGCGCCCCACGAGGCGTATGAGAGTCACTTATCAATCAATGAGCAGCTCGAAGATATTATGGAGCGTTACCCTCAGTCTAAACTTAGCTTTACGAATGATAAGTTCATCTATAGACAGCAATTTGAATACTAAACAACTTGTAAAAAAATATATAGAAAGGAGATTCGATGTTTGAATCGTTTTTGGGAATAAATTTTTTAAATCTCTATGATACAGATGCCTTTCTAGCCATTCAGCTTATTTTAACTCTGATGATAAATTGTGCCATTTTCAAACGAATGACAGACATTCGTATCTCCTGGACGGTCTTCTTGACCTTAGCCCTGTTAGATGTAGTCATTCAGTATAATATTACTAACATGATTATGGTTTTTGATGTCTTTATCCTGATGATTTTGGCCTTTCTTGCTAAAGGGAAGACCTGGTCAGCGACCCAGTATGCTTTTCATACCTTGTTTCCAGTGGTGACGTCAGATTTACTTTATCGCTTATTGGGACTCTTCTTTATTCCCCTTCTCTTAAATCTCCCTGTCGCTGAGGTAGGGTCGAATGCTCTTTTCTATCTCTTATCTTACGGTTTGATTTTGCCACTTTATTTTGTTTTTGACCGTTTCTTGGGCTTGGATTTGAAGCGTTGGAAGGTCTATAGCGATGACTCTTTCCAGAACCTCCAGATTTCTAGAAGAGTTGCTATAGCAATGGCCATTTATTTATTGGGAATCTTTCTCAGTGTGAATTTAGATGACTGGTTACCTGGTTATTCTCCAGATTTGGAATTGAGATTTCGTATGTTATGGGTTCTCTTATCTGCAGTAGCCTTTATTTTCCTAATTGCTCATCTTAATCAACTATCTAGGCAGTATTTGGAAGAAAGTTTGGCCATGGAGGAAAAGAGGCATTTGAATAGTTTGACCAAGGCCAACCAAAAGATTGATCTTCTCTACAATGAATTGTTACAATACAGACAGTCTTATCAGACGGTTGTGGAACAATTTTCAGAGGAGGTGCGTGACCAGGAAGAGGCTCTTGCTGAACAGGTGTATCAGAATGTTCTTAGGGAGAGCGCCAAGGAGTTTGAACGTTTCCGTGTCATTGATAATCCTAAGCTAGAAAATATTCAATCCCTGCCCTTACGTAGTCTTCTTTCGGCTCGTATGATGGAGGCTAAACGTAGTAATATTCCAGTGACTTGTGATATTCCTGAGGAAATTTCAGGCTTTACCATGAACGTGGTTGACTTGACCTTGCTGGTGTCTATTTTCTTTAGTAATGCGATTGATGAGAGTAAGCAGGTACCTGCCAGTCAAATCAAGTTTAGTTTTCATCGACATGATAAGGATGGAAGCTACCATTTTGTCATGGAAAATAGGACGCAAGAAGAAAAAGTTGACCTTGATGCCATTATGCAGGAAGAAAACCAGAAGAAGACCTCAGGTCTTAACCTCCACTCAGCCAAGGATATTCTTAGGAAGTATAGTGATGCCAATTTGATTACAAGCAGTGGTGATTACCTCTTCAAACAGGAATTGATTTTTAAATAAAGATGTAGAGCTAAATCAGAGGATTTGGCTCTTTTTTAGGTACATGTCCATAAAGGAGGGATCTTTGCTGTGGTGTTTGTGCTTATGTCTACAACTTAGGACATTGGAGGAGAAAGGGGCGAGGGAGGAGTCTGATTGTTGCTTCATTCTGTGTTATAATAGCAAGGATTAGTGGTTGTTAGCGCTAAGTGAATGCCAATTCTTGCTTAGCCTAACGACTGGTGTAGAGATAAGAAAGGGACGTCTTATGAAATTACTTTATACGGATATGTCTCAGGATTTAACAGAAATTCTGACGGAGCAGGCAACCAGCTATGCTCAAAAGGGAAAGAGGGTCTTTTATATTGCCCCTAATGCCCTGTCATTTGAGAAGGAGCGTAAGGTCTTGGAATACCTGCCTCAGTCAGCATCCTTTGAGATTACGGTGACTCGTTTTACTCAGATGGCGAGATACTTTATTCTCAATACGAGCAACCCCAAAACGCAGCTGGATGATACTGGTCTGGCCATGATTTTTTATAAGGTGTTGTCGCATATGGGCGATGATGAGCTCAAGGTTTATGGCCGTTTGCGCAAGGATAGTAACTTTATTAATCAATTGGTGGACCTTTATAAAGAGTTGCAGCAGGCTAATATGACGGTTCTGGATTTGCAGCATTTGGATCAGGTTGAGAAACAAGAGGATTTGCTCAGGATTTTCAGTGCGGCTCAGGATCTCTTGTTGGCAGGAGATTTTGACAATCAATCAAAACTTAGTGCCTTCTTCAAGGAAATTACCTCAGGCCATCTGGATAAGGCCCTGGGTAACACGGTTTTGGTCATTGATGGCTTTACGCGTTTCTCTGCCGAGGAGGAGGCCCTAGTTGCCCTCTTGAATGATAAGTGCCACCAAATTGTCATTGGGACTTATGCCAGTCAAAAAGCTTATAGGGCTAACTTTGTTTACGGCAATGTTTATCAGGCTTCAGTGGATTTTTTGAGAACTTTGGCTCAGACCTATAAGGTGACACCCGACTATGTGACGACAGACAAAGAGGGCAATCCTTCTTTTGCGCGCATTAGTCGTCTTTTGGAGAGCCGTCATGATTTTAGTACGGTAGATGAGCAGCTAACTGCTCAGGACAAGCAAGCCTTGCAGGTCTGGGAAGTGGTCAACCAAAAGGAAGAGGTGGCCCAGGTTGCCAAGAGTATTCGTCAGTTACTAGCAGATGGCAAGCGCTATAAGGATATCTTGGTCCTGCTTGGTGATGAGGAGAGTTATAAGCTTCAGGTGGGGCAGATTTTCCGAAAATTTGATATTCCCTATTATTTCGGTAAGGAAGAAAGCATGTCTAGCCATCCTTTGGTGCAGTTTGTGGATTCGCTAGAGCGTATCAAGCGCTATAATTATCGTGCCGAGGATTTGCTTAATCTCGTAAAATCAAGTCTCTATGGCGGTTTTACTCAAGAGGACTTAGACCTTTTTGAGTATTATGTCAATTTTGCAGATATCAAGGGGCGTCACAAGTTCTTGTCTGATTTTACAGCCAATAGTCGTGATAAGTATGATTTAGACCAGCTTAATGCCTTGCGGTCACAACTGGTAGAGCCTTTGGACAAGTTGCTTAACAGTCGCAAACAAAAGGGTTCTAGTCTACTCAAGAAACTAGTGGTCTTTTTAGAGGCTGTGCAAGTGCCAAGTCAGATGGCTGCTTTGACTGCCAAGGCCAGTGAGGCCGAAAAAGAACAGAATGAACAGGTCTGGAAGGCTTTCACCCAACTCTTAGAGCAGGTTGAGACTATTTTTGGAGAAGAAACGCTGTCAGTGGACGACTTTTTGTCCATTTTGCGTTCGGGAATGTTGGCCTGTGATTACCGTACGGTTCCAGCCACTGTTGATGTGGTCAATGTGAAGAAATACGATTTGATTCAACCACACTCAGCTCCTTATGTTTTTGCCTTGGGGATGACCCAGTCACATTTTCCAAAGGTAGGGCAAAATAAGAGTCTCCTGTCTGATGAGGAGCGTAGTCGTATCAATGAGGTGACGGATGAGCACAGGAGCTTGGATATTGTTACGCAGAGCAATAGTCAGCGGGGGCATTTTGTGGCTATGTCGCTTTTCAATTCAGCGGGTGAACAATTGGTGCTTAGTCAGCCACAAATTCTCAATGAGAGTCAAGATGATATGTCGGTTTATTTGAAGGAACTTCTTGACCTTGGTCTTCCTCTGGTTGAAAAGGGACGTAATCGTTTCGAGGCTAAGGGTGACCAGATTGGGAACTACAAGGACCTTCTATCAACTGTCATTGCCCTTAACAGCAGCCATCTAGATGCTGATTTGGACAAGGAAACGCAGACGTTCTGGTCAGTTGCTGTCCGTTATCTCCGTAAGCGACTTGATAAGGACCAAGTCTTGATTCCAAATGTGATTGACGATGTGACGACGACCAAGGTGGATGATCAGGTCATGCAGCTGGTCTTTCCGGGGGAAGAACCACTAAAATTATCAGCCTCGGCTCTGACGACCTTCTATAACAACCAATATCTTTATTTCTTGCGTTATGTCTTGGGACTTGAAGAGTTGGAGTCTATTCATCCGGATGCTCGACATCACGGGACTTATTTACACCGTGTCTTTGAGCGTGTGATGGGTGATTCTTCGTCAGAAAACTTCGATGATAAATTAGAAAAGGCTATTGCTCAGACCAATCAGGAACAACCCTTTGAAATTCTCTATACAGAGGACCAAGAGAGTCGCTTGTCTCGTCAGATCTTGGAAGATATCGCCCGTTCAACTGCCAGTGTTTTGCGTGACAATGCGGCCGTTAAGGTTGAGCGTGAGGAAGCTAAGTTTGACTTGCTTTTAGCAAATAGCATTAAGATTACAGGGATTATTGACCGTGTGGACCGTTTAACGGATGGGGCTCTGGGTGTCGTTGACTACAAATCAGGTAAAAATGTCTTTGACATTCAGAAATTCTACAATGGCCTCAGTCCGCAATTGGTGACCTATCTGGAGGCCCTTCGACAAACCTATAAGGTCGATGCTGACCAGCTTTTTGGTGCCATGTATCTTCACATGCAGGACCCACAACTTAACCTAGTCCAGTTTGGTCTGGATAAGCTAGCAGCTCAGGCTAATAAGGAATTGACCTATAAGGGGCTCTTTGTAGCTTCAGAAACAGAGCATCTGGCTGGTGGAAACTATGATTTACAAAAGACTGTCACCTATGACAAGGAGGATCTAGAAACCTTGTTAGACTACAATATTAAGCTCTTTACAGATGCTGCTGAGATTATTCGAAGTGGGAATTTTGCGGTCAATCCTTATACTGAGGATGGCAAGTCTGTTCAAGGGGATCAAATCAAGGCTATTACTCATTTTGAGGCCGACCGCCACATGGGACAGGCTCGTAAACTCTTGCGTTTACCAAGTAAGGGCAAGAAAGAAGCCTATTTGGAGCTGATGGCAAAAGACGAGGACAAGAATCAGATGCAAGTTGCTGAAAATATCATCCCCTTTCCAGTCACTGATCAAGCTGTAAAAGCAGACAAAAAAGACCAGGAGGACAACCATGTTGACTAAAGCTTTTTTAAGTCCAACAGAGATTAAGGAACGCATTGCCCAAGAAGCAACTTCTGACAAGGAACGCAAGTTAACACCTGAGCAGATTGAAGCCATTTACAGTAATGGTAGCAATATTCTTGTGTCAGCTTCGGCCGGATCAGGAAAAACCTTTGTCATGGTTGAGCGTATCCTTGATATGATTGGACGTGGCGTTGGTATTGACCAACTCTTTATCTCAACCTTTACGGTAAAGGCTGCAGGTGAGTTGAAAGAGCGTCTGGAAAAGCGTCTGACAGAGCAGTTGGGACAAGTTGAGACGGATGAAGAGCGTGCCTTTCTTTCAGACCAGATTGCCAAAATTGGGACGGCTGATATTGGAACCATGGATGCCTTCACCCAGAAATTGGTCAATCAGTATGGCTATCTCCTGGGTGTGTCACCTATTTTTCGCATCATGACGGATCCTGCTGAGCAGATACTCATGAAAAATGAGGTTTATGTTGATCTCTTCAATGATTACATGCAAGGGAAGGATGCCCAACTTTTCCAAAAATTGGTCCGCAACTTCGCTGGAAATGGTAAGACTAGTAAGGCCTTCCGTGATCTAGTTTACGATGTCTATAACTTTTCTCAGGCTACTGCAGGTCCTGAAAAATGGCTACGTCAGAATCTCTTAAAAGGGCAGACGGATGCCAAGCCAGACAAGGCTAAAGTTGAGCTTTTAGAGGGTCTCAAAGATGGCTTGTTGGCTGATTTCTTAGCCTTCTTAAGAGACCATTTAGGTCTAGCTCAGCGTGAATTTGCCAAGGCCAAGTATCTGAATAATGTGTCAGATGCCATTAGCCTTCTGGAGGGAGCCTTGGCCAATGACCAAACCGATATGGAGGACTTGCTCAAACAACTCTTGACTTTGTCAGGAGGGACTGGCTTGACAAATATGACCCGTCCTAAAGACGAAGAACTCAAGGCCTACAAGGAAGCTTACAACAATACCAAAAATGAGTTTGTGGCCCAGTTGCGTAAGTTTGATACCCAACTAACGGTCCTCGAGGTTTTGACCAAGCATAATGATGACATCCTACCTCTGTTAGAGCTGCTCCAGTCCTTTGTGCTCGATTTTTCAGACCAGTATTTACAGGCCAAGATTCAGGAAAATGCCTTTGAATTCTCAGATATTGCCCACTTTGCCATCCGTATTTTGGAGGAAAATCCAGAGGTGGCAGCCAGCTACCGTGATCGTTACCATGAAGTGATGGTAGATGAGTATCAAGACAATAGCCATACCCAAGAACGCATGTTGGAGCTCCTCTCTAACGGTCACAACCGATTCATGGTGGGAGATATCAAGCAATCCATCTATCGTTTCCGTCAGGCGGATCCTCAGATTTTTAATGGCAAGTTCCAGCTTTTCCTTGAAAATCCAGATGCAGGTAAGCTGATTCTCCTTAAAGAGAACTTCCGTAGCCAATCTGAGGTTCTTGATGCGACTAATGGTGTTTTCAGCCACCTCATGGATCAGGAAATCGGGGACATCCTCTATGACAAGACACATATGTTGGTAGCAGGTAGCAAGAAGCAAAAAGAGCTCCATCCTGAAAATGAGACTGAGGTTCTGATTTACAATAGTGATGAAGCAAGTGTGACTCCTGACGAGGAAGGTTCTGATCAACCTATCAGTAGTGGTGAGATTTCCTTGGTTATCAAAGAAATTATCAGTCTTCATAAGCAGGGTGTACGTTTTGAGGACATTACCCTCCTAGCACCAACCCGCAACACCTATCTGGACTTGATGGCAAGCTTCGAGGAGCACGGAATTCCTTTGGTTCCTGACGAGTACAAGTCAAGCTACCTAGAGTCGCTAGAAGTTATGATTATGTTGGATACCCTTCGTGCCATCAATAATCCTCTTAATGACTATGCTCTCGTTGCCCTCCTTCGTTCACCGATGTTTAATTTCAACGAGGATGATTTGGCTCGTATTGCTGTCCAGGCTGACGAAGGACAATTCTATGACAAACTTCTTGTAGCTTGCACTAAAACAGGGCTTTATCCGGAAGTTGTCACACAAGGACTTGATGCCAAGTTGACTCTTTTCACTGAGACTCTGTCAGATTGGCGTGATTACAGTAAGTGGCACTCGCTCTACGACCTCATTTGGAAGATTTACGACGATCGTTTCTATTATGATTATGTTGGCAGTCTTCCACGAGCTGAGCAACGTCAGGCCAATCTCTACGCCCTTGCCTTGCGTGCCAATGCCTATGAAAAGACTGGTTTTAAGGGACTTTCTCGTTTTATTGGTATGATTGATAAGATCATTTCTAGCGGTAACGACCTAGAGGAAGTGACAGACTTGGTTCCTAAAAATGCCGTTAGCCTTATGACGATTCACAAGTCCAAGGGGCTAGAATTCAAGTATGTTTTTGTCTTGCAGATGAATCGCAAGTTCATTGGTCACAGTAGGGATGGACTAAGTGGTAAGTATATTATCAACCGTGAAAAAGGACTTGGCATTAAGTACCTAGCTGACCTTAAAGACCAGATAAACACCAATTTGCCCAAGTTAAATGTTGTTCTAGAGACCTTAACCTTCCAGGAAAATCGTAGGGAAGAGCGTCGAGCAAGTATCTCAGAAGAGATGCGTCTGCTCTATGTTGCAATGACTCGTGCAGAGAAAAAACTCTACCTGGTTGGTAAGGGTAGTAAGGAAAAATTAACCCAGCAATTTGGCACGGATGTCGAAAATAATCGCCTACCAGTAGCTCTCCGTGACCAAATCGCTACTTATCAGGATTGGGTTATGGCTTTGGATACCGCCTTTATGAGAAAGGATCTCAAGTTTACTGTTCGCTTTGTTGAGGCTGAGGAGTTGACGCCAGAGGCTATTGGTCAGGTTGAAGTTCAAGCAGCAGTAAATGCTGATGATTTATCTAACAATCGCCAGACGGAAGACATTAAGCGTGCTCTAACTGTCTTAGAAAGTGTTGAAAAACTCAACCAGCTTTATGCACCAGCAATTGACCTACCATCTGTGCGTACGCCGAGCCAGCTCAAAGCCTTCTACGAACCTGTTATGGATACCGAAGGGGTGGATATTATGGATAAGAAAGAGGAAGTGCAACCTCTTGAGACTACCACTACCTTTGAGCTTCCAGACTTTGGGCAAAAAACTAAGGTCACTGGAGCTGCAGTTGGTTCAGCCACCCATGAACTCATGCAACGCTTGATTCTTTCTGACAAGGTGACCCTCCAAGATTTGACACAGGCGTTGAGTCGGGTATCGGCAGATGATCAAGTTAAGGCGCGTGTGCAGTTAGAAAAGCTACTAGGCTTCTTTGACACCGAATTTGGGAAGCTCATTCTAGCTAACCGTGGTAAGTTGCGTCGTGAAGCACCATTTGCTATGTTGGCAGAAGATCCCGCTAGTAAAGAAGATTTTGTCGTCCGTGGTATCATCGATGGCTACCTTCTTCTTGAAGACCGTATTGTCCTCTTTGATTATAAGACGGACCGCTTCACTCATCCTAGTGAACTTAAGGAACGTTACAAAGGGCAAATGAGCCTCTATGCTAAAGCACTCAGCCAAGCCTATCAAATAGATAAGATTGATAAATACCTTATTCTCCTAGGTGGAAAAGACTTGGAAGTCGTAGAAGTATAAGCTATAGCCTAACCATTCTTTCATAGTGAAAGAGTGGTTTTTTGTGTCTTAATCCCACCAAAAAAGACCGGTGTGCACACACCAGTCTTTTCGATAGATTTCCATCAGTATTGTAAGTTCGTTAAAATATTAGAGGATGGAAATAGTTATGAAAAAAAGTATCTTGTAGGTTGCTTAGGCCTACAAGGGCTATTATAACAAACTCATCTTAGTCTAAACAAGGTTAGAAAAATTAAAAATAACCGCCACAAATATTACTAGTTTTTAATAGTTAGGATCCATAATAGCAATAAATAGAGATAAAAACCGTCAGCATGAGACTGACGGTTTTAGTTTATTTTAATCCTAATATCAACTAATCAAAGGAACCACCCAATTGACCCAGGCCCAGGAAATAGGCATAACCAGAATCATGGCTGGAATCATATCTGCTGTTGGGAATTGACGCAGTTTCATAATACGAAAACCGGTCGCAATCATGAGGAAGCCCCCGCAAGCCTTAAAGTCTCCAATCATGGCTTTTGTTGTTAGAGGAAGAATGAAACCAGCACTCACAAAGAGGAGGAAGAAAACGATAAATTGTGGAATGGCAATCATGGAGACGATGTAGCCTAGACTACAAGAGAAAATCATGGCCGTAAAGAAATCTAGGATAGATTTGGAAATCAAGATGGAAGCATCGCCTGTCATCCCAGACTCAAGGCTCCCGTAAATTCCTGTACCACTTGCACAAAAAAGGACGATAACTGTCAAGAGCTGCGCATAAAACTCATCGTGAGCTAACCCTGTTTGTTTGCTTGGTGTAATCTTGGACAAGCCTTTTTCCATAAGCCCAGCTCCCTTGTTGATGAGGTTCCCAAACTTTAGGGCCAGTCCAATGATGGTACCGATAACCACCGCGAAGATAACCGCAGGCATGTTAACCATATTCATAATAGCACTAATCCCCATAACCATAGAGGCTAGACCAAAGATAAGGTTAAGGTTCTCCTTGAAATCGTCTCTGAGATAGTCCCCGAAGATTCCTCCAGCAATTCCTCCTATGATAATAGATAGCGAGTTGATGATGATTCCAGTTGGCATCAGTGATTTTCCTCCTATTTATTCTAAATACTATAAGTTTAGCATTATCAAAGACCGAATGCAAAATTGTCTCGTTTTTACAAACGTTTTATTGAAATTGTACCTTTGAAATGATACAATAAATGAGAAGATAACAAAACAGCGTTATCTAAAACTAGTGCTAATATTATTAGAGTATTGTCCATAAAAAACAAGGCAATAACTCTAATTTATAATCTAATATAAAGTGTAAAATGAGACCATTGTTAAATAGATTCTCAAGAAAGGATAAAAGATGATTCGTTTTGAACACGTAACGAAACGTTATGAAGATAAGGATGCTCTCTCAGATCTTAACCTCGAGATTCGAGATGGGGAGATTTTTGGTCTGATTGGTCACAATGGGGCTGGTAAGACCACGACTATTTCCATTTTGACGTCTATCATTGAAGCTAGCTACGGTGAAGTTTACGTCGATGATATGGCCCTCAGTCAACATCGTGATGCTATCAAGAAAAAAATCGCTTATGTGCCAGATTCACCAGACTTATTCTTAAACTTAACTGCTAATGACTATTGGTACTTTTTGACACGTATCTATGATTTGGAAGCTAGTCAGGTTGAGGAACGTTTGACTAATCTTATGGCTACCTTTGACTTGACGGAAAGTCGCTATAACCTCATTTCTTCCTTCTCTCATGGTATGCGTCAGAAAGTTGTTGTCATCGGTGCCCTTTTGGTTAATCCACAGATTTGGGTTTTGGATGAGCCTTTGACTGGTCTGGATCCACAGGCATCTTATGATTTGAAAGAAGCCATGCGTAACCATGCTAAGGAGGGTAATAGTGTGCTCTTTTCAACCCACGTTCTAAGTGTAGCTGAGCAGCTCTGTGATCGGATTGCTATTTTGAAGAAAGGAAAACTTATCTTCCAAGGGTCTCTAGCTGAACTGAAGGCTCAGTACCCTGACAAGGATTTGGAAACCATTTATCTGGAAATGGCTGGACGTAAGATCGAGGAGGTGTAGTCATGAACTGGAACCATGTTTGGGAGCTTTTTAAAATTAATCTCCTCTACGCTAATCCTCAAGCAGTAACTAACCTACAAAAACGTCAGGAGAAAAAGAAAAAAGCCAATTTCTCCATCGTTAATGCCATGCTTAGACAACAACTCTTGATTCTAGTTGTTTTTACGGTTGTCTATAGCTATCTTTTTGTAGGTGTCGATTATAAGGCCAATCCTGGAGTCTTAACCCTATACCTTTTGACATTTTCAATCATGGGGCTTCTCCAGACTTTTACGGCTCTCTATAGTACCTTTTACGATAGTAAGGATAGCAAGGCTTATCTGCCTCTTCCCTTAAAGCCGTCAGAAGTCTTTTTGGCCAAGACCATGTCAGGTTCTATGGTTGGGATGACCTTCATGGTACCTATCCTTAGTCTTCTCATTCTAGCTTACTGGCAATTTATTGGCCCACTGGGGATAGTCGTGGGGCTTCTATCCTTTATCGTTTCTCTCTTTATCAATCTCGTTTTTTCAGTGATTCTGTCTAATAGTATTGGAACGCTGATTGTTCGTAGTTCTCATAAAAAGCTCTATTCAACCATTTTGATGACCCTGTCAACCCTATTGATTATGTTCCCTATCATGATGGTTGGTTTTCTTAATGGTTATGTTAAGGGTGCTGGACATATCGATTTTCCTTTGTTGCCTTATCTAAGAGGTTACTATGATGTGGTAGCTGCTCCTCTATCTCTGGAGGCCCTACTAAATTTTTATCTTCCTCTTATCTCAGTGCTTATCTTGGGTTTTTGGTTTTATAAAGTCAGAATGCCTCGTTATTTCCACGAAGCCATTTATAACAAAAAGGCTAGAAAGACTCAGGTAAAAGTTGTTACTCGAAGTCAAAGACAGGTCTTGGTTCGACATCATTTATCTACTTTGGGAAACTCAACCCTCATTATCAATACCTATGTGGTACCAGTATTATATATGATCATGCTGGGTGGAGGTGCGTTCTTTTTGAAAGATTTAGGTCCAGACTATTTCGGGCTCATGCTTTTAGTCGGAATTGCCTTTGGTTTCTTTTCAGCGCAACCAACAAGTTTTCTTGGGGTGGCAACTTCCTTAGAGGGAACAAACTTTGACTTTATCCGTAGCCTGCCAATCAATACGGGTGACTATCTTCGTCAAAAGTTTTGGCTTTTCTATAGCTTGCAAGTCGGTGTTTCCCTCTTATTAGGAGGACTTGGTTTAATCTTCCTTGCACATCTCCATCCGATTTTGGTAGCAAGTTTCACTCTTGGTTTTCTCGTAACAACCTATCTTGTAGGTGGCTATTACTTTGAACGTGACCTTAAATTGTTGGAAGTGAATTGGCAGGAAGTTACCCAGCTCTTCAATCGAGGTGGCGGACAGTGGCTCTATATGGGTATCTTTATTCTTACAATTTTCATCGCTGCCTTGCTAGGAGGTATTGTCTTCTTTGCAAGTAAGTTCTGGATTGCCCTAGTAGTCAACGCTATAGTATCTGGGCTTATAGCTTTAGTTGTCCTAATCGTTTATCTCTTTGTTGATCGCAGACGTTGGAAACGTATTAGAGCCATATTTTTTGCCTAGAACAAACTGTTTAAAGAGTCTCTCCGATTGGAGGGATTCTTTTTTACTAAAAATCTTTAATATGTAAACTTATGCATTATATATGTTAAAATACCTGAATTTAGTGTATAATCATAAACATGAAACGAAATTTTGACTCAGTAAAACGCCTGGTTATCAAAATCGGGACTAGTTCTCTGGTTTTACCATCAGGGAAAATTAATCTTGAAAAAATCGATCAATTAGCTTTTGTCATTTCTAGCTTGCATAATAAAGGTATTGAGGTTGTCCTCGTATCCTCTGGTGCCATGGGCTTCGGGCTCAATGTCCTAGACCTAGACAAGCGACCGGCTGAAGTCGGTAAGCAACAAGCCGTCTCAAGTGTAGGGCAGGTAGCCATGATGAGCCTCTATTCTCAGGTCTTTTCACATTATCAGACCAAGGTATCTCAGTTGCTTTTGACGCGTGATGTGGTTGAGTATCCCGAGAGTTTGGCCAATGCCATCAATGCCTTTGAGAGCCTCTTCGAGCTTGGAGTTGTCCCAGTTGTGAATGAAAATGACGCTGTCAGCGTAGATGAAATGGACCATGCGACTAAGTTTGGAGACAATGACCGCTTGTCTGCTATTGTTGCTAAGATTGTTGGTGCAGACCTACTTATCATGCTGTCAGATATTGATGGGCTTTTTGATAAGAACCCAAATGTTTATGAGGATGCGACCCTTCGTAGCTATGTCCCAGAGATTACCGAGGAAATTCTGGCCTCAGCTGGTGGTGCTGGTAGTAAATTTGGTACGGGTGGTATGATGAGTAAGATTAAATCTGCCCAGATGGTTTTTGAAAATCATAGCCAAATGGTTTTAATGAATGGTGAAAATCCACGTGACATTCTTCGTGTCCTAGAAGGAGCCAAGATTGGTACACTCTTTAAACAGGAGGACTAAGATGACATATATCGATACACTAGGCCAACAGGCCAAGGTGGCAGGTCGTCAGATCGCTAAATTATCAACAGCAGCTAAAAACGACCTTCTAAATCAGGTAGCTAAAGCTCTAGTAGCTGAGAGTGCCTATATTATCACTGAAAATGCTAAGGATATGGCAAATGCCAAGGAAAATGGTATTTCAGAGATTATGCAAGATCGTTTGCTCTTAACGGAAGACCGTATCGCAGGAATTGCTGAGGGTGTCCGTCAGGTGGCAGATCTTCAGGACCCAATCGGTCAAGTAGTTCGTGGCTATACGAATCTGGATGGTCTCAAAATTGTTCAAAAGCGTGTTCCTATGGGTGTTATCGCTATGATTTTTGAGAGCCGTCCCAATGTCTCAATCGATGCCTTTAGCCTTGCCTTTAAAACCAATAATGCTATCATTCTCCGAGGAGGACGTGATGCCATCAATTCCAACAAGGCCTTGGTTACAGTAGCCCGTAAGGCTTTGGAAAATGCAGGTATCACAGCAGATGCTGTTCAGCTGGTTGAAGATACCTCTCATGAGGTAGCAGAGGAACTCATGGCGGCGACTAAGTATGTAGACTTGCTCATCCCTCGTGGTGGAGCACGTCTCATCCAAACAGTTAAAGAAAAAGCCAAGGTTCCTGTCATCGAAACGGGTGTTGGTAACTGTCATATTTATGTGGATAAATATGCTAACTTAGATATGGCGACACAGATTGTCATCAATGCCAAGACTCAACGACCAAGCGTGTGTAATGCTGCAGAATCTCTCGTCGTTCATGCTGATATTGCGGAAGACTTCTTACCTAATTTGGAAAAAGCTATTTCAAAAGTTCAGGCTGTTGAGTTCCGTGCGGATGAGCGTGCCTTGAAAGTGATGGACAAAGCTGTTTCAGCCTTACCAGAAGATTTTGCGACAGAGTTTCTTGACTATATTATGTCTGTTAAAGTGGCAGACAGCCTTGATGAGGCTATTAAATGGATTAATACTTACACGACATCGCATTCAGAGGCTATCGTAACTCAGGATATCAGTCGTGCGGAGCAATTCCAAGATGATGTTGACGCTGCAGCTGTCTATGTTAATGCCTCAACCCGCTTCACCGATGGCTTCGTCTTTGGACTAGGTGCTGAAATCGGAATCTCAACCCAAAAAATGCACGCCCGTGGCCCAATGGGACTTGAGGCCCTTACCTCAACCAAGTTCTATATTAATGGCCAAGGACAAATTAGAGAATAACCCATCAAGCTCCAGGAAGGAGCTTTTTTAGTTAGTTTGCTAGACGACAGGCCTTCTGATATACTGGTGGTATCAAGAATGAGGAGATTTTGCCATGTTTAAAGCTTATAAGAAGTATTGGATGGGCTATGTCGATTTTACAGGACGTTCAAGCCGCTCAGACTATTGGTTGGCAGTTTTAGCGAATACGATTGTAACTATCATTTTATTTACCGTGGTTATAGTTGCCATTGTATTTGATAGTCCAGGTAGTCATTATCATATTATTTTTAAATTATTGTATGGGCTTGCAATGGTATATTTCTTTGCTAACTATATTCCATCTATTGCCCTTCAGGTGCGTCGCTTGCGTGATGCTGGTTTTCATTGGGCATTGATTTTCTTACGCTATGCGCCTGTTATAGGTGATATCGTACTGTTGGTTTTGTTTTGTCAACCCACAAAAGTAGAATTTCCTTTCAACCAGTTCAATAATTCACAACAATAATAATGACTTAACAGCCTTTCTAGGCTGTTTTTTGGTTGATTTGTTAATCTTCCCTTCTCTTGGTATACTGGGAGTATCATAAAAAGGGGATTTTATAATGATTGAAGCCTACAAAAAATTTTGGAAGGGCTATGTAGATTTTACGGGACGTTCAACACGTTCAGATTATTGGCTTAATGTGCTTGCGCAATGTTTGGTTTCTTTACTTTTCGGTTTCTTACTTATACTAATCATGATTTTAGGGGGAGATCCGGCTACGTATACTTCTAACGCATATAGTTTTCAAATGATTTTGATTTATATTGTATTGTCAGCTTTTGGAATATATATGTTGGCCTTACTGATACCTTCCATTGCAATCATGGTACGTCGTCTACCATTGGGCTTTGATATTTTTAGCGTTGATTCCCTACCTTGGTAGTTTTATTATTTTTATCTTAACCTTGCAACCAACAAAGGTAGAATTACCATTCAATAATTTGAATAATCCACAACAATGATAAGTATTTAGCAGCCTAGTATGGCTGCTTTTTCGTCAATTTGTCAAATTCTTTTTTTATTGCTATACTATAAGTATCAAAAAATGAGGAGATTTTATTATGATCGAAGCTTATAAGAAGTTTTGGAAGGGCTATGTAGATTTTGAGGGCCGTTCAACACGTTCAGATTACTGGTTTGCATATTTGGCAAATATGTTAACTGTCGTTGCTTTTTATGTGTTGTTAGCAGTATTTGGAGGAATTGCAGGTGCAACTGATTCAAGCTTTTTAGCTGTTATTTCACTTATCCTACTACTTATCTTTTTTGCCTATGGTATTGCTGCGTGTTTACCTGGTATTGCTGTAACTGTTCGTCGTTTGCGTGATGCTGGCTACAATTGGCCGTATATTTTTGTTGCATTTATCCCATTTGTAGGTCCTATTATCTTCATTGTTTTACTATGTAAACCAACTAAAGTGGAATACCCATTTAACAACTTCAATAATCCACAGCAATAATAATGACTTAACAGCCTTGCTAGGCTGTTTTTAGTTGATTTGTCAAGCGCCTCTTCTCTTGCTATACTGGGAGTATCATAAAAAAGGGGGATTTTATTATGATCGAAGCTTATAAGAAGTTTTGGAAGGGCTATGTTGATTTTAAGGGCCGTTCAACACCTTCAGATTACTGGTTTGCATGTTCGGCACATCTATTGATTTTATTTGCTTCTTATTTGCTCCTAGCAGTATTTCAAAGAATGGCGGTAGATGAAATATCCTTACTTTCTAATGAAGTGATTTTCCTACTTATCTTTTTTGCCTATGGTGTTGCTGCGGTTTTACCTTGTATTGCTGTAGCTGTTCGTCGTTTGCGTGATGCTGGCTATCATTGGGCATATATTTTTATTCCTTTAATCCCATTTGTCGGTATTTTTATCCTTATTTTTCTACTATGTCAACCAACAGAAGTAGAAGTGCCATCCAACAACGTCGATAACCCACAGCAATAATGACAATCAACCAACTCTTTGAGTTGGTTTTTCTAATGTCAAAAAAGTTTTATGTTAATGTTGCACATTTTAATATTTCTGATATAATCTTATCTGAGACTAATCAATACTAAAATATATTTAAGAAATGTGAATATTCTATGAAACTAATTCGTCATTTAAAAGAAAAACGTTATCTTATTTTGGCATTTACCCTACCGGCTATTCTTTTGGCATTGGCTATTGTCTTTTTGCAGCCTGCGCAGAATCATGCTAAGGTCCAAGTTAAGGTAGCCCCTAAGCAGTCATCATCAAGCAAACCCAAGTCTTCATCCAAGTCATCTAGCTCTAGTTCGTCGTCATCTTCTTCAACTTCAAGTGAGTCTTCAAGCGAATCATCGTCAGCAAGCTCAACGGTAGAAGCAGCTAGTCAGACAGAAGCAAGCTCAACTCCTGCGGTAGCATCGGCGCCAACGCCTTCTTCAGCACAAGAGGCTTATCAAGCGCCCCAGTATAACTATGTGCCACCAACAGCTTATACAGAGTCACATAGTGATGCTCCAAGTTACACAGCTCCTGCCTACAGTGCAGATGTCAGCTCTGGGACAGCAGAATAAGAGTCAAAGAGAAGGAAAGTTAGACTAAAAATGAAAAGTAAAGTTTTAGTGTTAGTGACGGCTTTGTCTAGTTTAGTCCTCTTGACAGCTTGTTCAAACCTGCAGAATGGCTTAACAGCGACGACTTCATCTTCATCAGTAGAGCAGTCCCAATCAGATAGTAGCGAAAGTTCAAGTGAAGAGAAGAAAGTAGATACCTCTGCTTATGATGCCATCATCAGCAAGTATCAAACAGCTGTAGCTGACAATCAAACTGACGCTTCAATTAATCCTTTGGTGGTGACCTATGCTAATTCTCAAACAAGTCCTGCCTCAACGGTCTATACTTACCGTGATTTGGATGGTAATGGTGTTGATGAGTTGATTCTTGCTTTTAAGCCAGGTAAACTTTTTAAAGAACATGTGATTACGGATATTTACACTATCTCTAAGGATAGTGGTCAGGTTGTTCGTCTGACAGAAGGTTCACAACTGGGCATGTTGGGTGAGCGTATGACATTGGCCTACCTCATGGATAACACCTTCAGCTACTATGGTAGTGCTGGTGCTATGGCTGGTGGAGGTGCAGGCTACCGCTTTAGTAGTGATGGTCAGTCTCTTGTAAAAGATGACAGTGATTCGGGCGCAGATGAGGTTGATCTCTCTAATTGGGGTTGGAAGGATTTGAGCAGTGCCTCCACTAATAGTAGTTCTAGCACATCGTCACAAATACAAACAAGTTCATCAGCCCTCAAGCCTGATGAACTCAAAAACGGCAACTACAAATCAGCTGTAGGGACATGGAAATCTTCAAATGGAAAGACCATCACCATTACTTCGGATGGGCAATTGGATTTCTGGGGCTATACTTATCCTATCGACAAAGTCTCATCCAATCAGTATGTGTCTGGTATATATACCTTAACTTATGTTGATTCTAGTCCAGTTGGGAATACTCCAATTCAGCTTTGTCCTAAGGGAGTTAGTGATGCAAGTGATGCGGGAGATAACAGTAAGGACCGTATCTTAGCAACGAATGGAGTGCCATCTGAGGAAAGTTATTTTTACAGAGTGGATTAATCTTATCAGATGATATAGTAACTAAAGAGTTAGGCCTCGGGTCTGGCTCTTTTACTATCCTGTCAACTTACAGAACGAGACAATTTCTCTATTCTTGTGCTATAATAAAAGTTATGACTAATGAATTTCACCATGTAACCGTTCTTTTACACGAAACTGTTGATATGCTTGATATCAAGCCCGATGGCATCTATGTTGATGCGACCTTGGGTGGCGCAGGACATTCGTCTTATCTTTTGTCGCAATTATCTGAAAAGGGTCATTTGTACTGCTTTGATCAGGACCAAAAGGCTATTGATAATGCTCAAGTGCGTCTCAAGGACTATATTGATAAGGGTATGGTGACTTTCATCAAGGATAATTTCCGTAATCTCAAGTCCAACCTTGAAGCCATGGGGGTGTCTGAAATTGATGGCATTCTCTATGACTTGGGTGTCTCTAGCCCACAGTTGGATGAGCGTGAGCGTGGTTTCTCCTATAAACAGGATGCCAAGCTAGATATGCGTATGAATGAGGAGGCGAGTCTGACCGCTTATGATGTGGTCAATACCTATCCTTACAACGATTTGGTGCGTATTTTCTTCAAGTATGGTGAGGACAAGTTCTCTAAACAAATTGCACGTAAGATTGAACAGGCCCGTCAGGTTAAACCAATTGAGACCACGACGGAACTGGCGGAAATCATTAAATCAGCTAAGCCTGCTAAGGAATTGAAGAAGAAGGGCCATCCGGCCAAGCAAATTTTCCAAGCTATTCGCATCGAAGTGAACGATGAGCTTGGTGCTGCGGATGAGTCTATTCAAGAGGCCTTGGATTTACTTGCTTTGGATGGTCGTATTTCGGTCATTACCTTCCACTCTTTGGAGGATCGATTGACTAAACAGCTTTTCAAGGAAGCTAGTACGGTAGATGTGCCTAAAGGTCTACCCTTTATTCCTGAAGACCTCCAACCTAAGGTAGCCTTAGTTAATCGTAAGCCAATCCTACCTAGTCAGGAAGAATTAGAAGCTAATAACCGCTCGCATTCTGCTAAATTGCGTGTGGCTAAAAAAATCAGGAAATAATTATGGAAAATAAGGAACATCAGATTGTTAATAGAGCCATTAGAAACCATATTCGTTTTATGACTCGTATGGAAAAGGCTTTCTATTCGGCAATTGTTTTGACAGCTATTGTGATGAGTATCGCTGTTGTATTTTTACAAGGGCGTAATCAGGCTATCAAGCAACAAATCACAGACCTTAATAGCAAGATTAGTGATGAAAAAACAGAGCTTAACAATGCTAAGCAGGCGGTTAATGAGTTGACTAACTCTGACCGTATTAAAGAGATTGCTAATAAGGCAGGCCTGTCTATTAATAACGATAGTATTAAGAGTGTGAGGTAACCAATGAACAGATTAAGAAAACTTAAACATTTATTTCTAAACTATGTCGTTAGGGATAGGCGAAAGCCAGCCCAGAACCGACAGCACGTTGGTCAGAACCTTATGGTTCTCAGCATCTTTATCTTTTTCGTCTTTATTATCAACTTTGTCGTGATTATCGGGACAGACAGTAAGTTTGGTGTCGATTTGTCGACCCAGGCTGCTAAGTCTTATAACACTAAGACCACAGTGGCTGCCAAGCGTGGAACGATTTATGACCGAAATGGAAATGTTTTAGCTGAGGATTCAACTAGTTATGCCATTTACGCAATCGTGTCGACCAGCTATGTGTCAGCGACTCAAGAAAAACTCTATGTCCAAGATAGTCAGTTTGACAAGGTTGCTGATATTTTAAAGGATAAGCTAGGAATTGAAAAGAGTGATTCCTTGGCTCAATTGCGTACCAAGGGTGCCTATCAAGTTTCCTTTGGACTAAAGGGGAAGGGAATTACCTACTCTGTTAAAGAAGAACTAGAGAAAGCCTTTAAAGATGCGGGAATTAAGGGGATGGCCTTTGAAGCAACAACGTCACGAATGTATCCTAATGGAACCTTCGCGTCAGAGTTTCTTGGTCGTGCCGAAGCTGTTGAAAATAAAAAAGACGGCTCTTATTCTTTGATTGGTCAAACTGGTTTGGAGCGCTCGCTCAATAGCCTCTTGACTGGGACAGATGGTGAAGCCATCTATGAGAAGGATAAAAACGGTAATACGCTTCTAGGTACGGAAACCATTACCAAGGAAGCTATCGATGGTAAGAACATCTATACAACCTTGTCAGCGCCTCTCCAAACCTTCTTAGAAACGCAGATGGATACCTTTATGGAGCAGACGCAAGGGGTAAATGCCTCGGCGACTGTTGTCAATGCTAAGACAGGTGAAATTCTTGCAACGACACAACGTCCGACCTATAATTCTGATACTCTTGAGGGACAGGCTAAGAAAAACTATGACTGGGTTAACCGTCTTTACGAAGCTCAGTATGAGCCTGGATCAACCATGAAGGTCATGCTCTTGTCGGCTGCTATCAACAATGGAAGCTTCAATCCCAATGCGACCTACAGTAATGCCAATGGTATTAAGGTTGATGACGTTGAAATCAATGACTGGTCAATCAATGAAGGTATCTCAACAGGTCGTACCATGTCATTTGCTCAAGGATTCTCTTATTCAAGTAACGTTGTTATGACCATGCTGGAACAAGAGATGGGAGATAAAGTTTGGTCTAACTACTTATCTCTTTTCAAATTTGGTCTTCCAACCCGTTTTGGGATGTTTGGTGAGTCTTCAGGGGTTGTCTCTCGAAACTCTGTTAATATAGCTCAATCATCCTTTGGACAAGGGATTTCGGTGACTCAGGTCCAAATGCTTCGAGCCTTTACCGCTATTTCAAACAACGGTATAATGTTGGAACCTCAATTTATCAAACAAGTTGCCGATGTTAACCAAGGTACAGCTCGTACAGCTAAGAAGGAAGTTATCGGTAAGCCAGTTTCTAAGCAGGCTGCCTCTGAAACGCGTAACTATATGATTTCCGTTGGTACGGATCCAGAGTTCGGTACCCTTTACAATAAATCTGAAGGGGCACCTATTATCAAGGTTGGTAACTATGATGTAGCGGTTAAGTCTGGTACTGCCCAAGTTGCCGATGAAAAGACTGGAACGTATAAGGTTGGTTTCAATGAAACGCTTAACTCAGTTGTTGCCATGGTGCCTGCAGATGATCCAGAATATATCATGTATGTGACTGTTCTGGAACCTAAGACTTGGGATAATAATTTTTATGCGACTGTGGTTAACCCGGTTTTGGAAGAAGCCATGTCTATGGGAGACACCCTAGATACTTCTGTGTCTGAAGGTAGTGAAAAGACCGAGGAAACGAGTTATCAAACCGGCGATATTATCGGTAAGAGTCCAGGTGAGATAGCTAACACCCTTCGTCAAAACTTAATTCATCCAATTGTTCTGGGTGTTGGTGATAAGATTGAGAAGGTTTCTGTAGATGCCAAAGCCAATATTAAGGCTAATGAACAGATTCTTATCATGACCAATGACTTCACAGAACTTCCAGACATGTATGGTTGGACCAAGAAGAACGTTGAAACCTTTGCCAAATGGAAAGGCATTAAAGTTACTTATAAGGGTGGCAAGTCAGGGACTGTTACCAAACAAAGTGTTGCGGCAGGAAAAGCCCTGTCTAAAACCAAGAAGATTACCATTACTTTAGGAGACTAAGATGACTATGAGTCTGATAGCAGGCGTGGCCGCCTTTGTGTTGACGGTGCTCGCTATGCCTCACTTTATTATTTACTACAAAATCAAGAAAATCGGTGGCCAACAAATGCATGAAGATGTGAAGCAGCATTTGGCTAAGGCTGGAACACCAACTATGGGAGGGACAGTCTTCCTAGTAGTTGCTATCTTGGTTAGCTTGATTTTCAACTTCCACGTCTTTAGCGAGGGACACCAAGCCTATGGTGCCACAGCGGGGATTCTCTTTGTCATTTTGATTTATGGAATCATCGGCTTTCTTGATGATTTCCTTAAGATTTTCCGTCAAATCAATGAGGGACTTAAACCTTGGCAAAAGATGGCCTTGCAGATTATTGCGGGTTTGCTTTTCTACTTTATCCACGTACTCCCTAGTGGGACAGATAGCCTAGCTATTGGTGGATTAACCATTCATCTCGGTGTCTTTTATGTTCTCTTTGTCCTATTCTGGATTGTTGGTTTCTCAAATGCTGTGAACTTGACAGACGGTATTGATGGTTTAGCTTCTATCTCTGTGGTTATCAGCTTGATTGCCTATGGGATTATCGCTTTTGTCAAGGATGAGTTCGCTATTTTAACAATCATCATCACTATGATTGGGGCCCTTCTTGGTTTCTTTGTTTTTAACCACAAGCCAGCCAAGGTCTTTATGGGAGATGTTGGTTCTTTGTCACTTGGAGCTATGCTTGCGGTTATCTCTATTGCCTTACGTGTAGAGTGGACCCTACTCTTGATTGGTGTGGTTTATGTCTTTGAGACAGCTTCTGTCATGCTACAGGTCAGCTATTTCAAATACACTAAGCGTAAGTATGGTGAAGGTCGTCGTATTTTCCGTATGACACCATTCCACCATCATCTCGAATTGGGTGGTATCTCGGGTAAGGGTGACAAATGGTCAGAATGGAAGGTTGATGCTTTCCTTTGGACAGTTGGAGCACTTGCAAGTACCATTACCCTTTGGATGGTTCTTGGAAACGTTATGAAATAAATGAAAAGAGCAGAAATGCTCTTTTTTTGTTATAATGATAGGGATAGACTAGATAGAAAAGAAGTAAGAAAATATGTCATTTAAAGATTTTAATTTTAAAACATTTATTCAGGAGGCTCTTGATGAGATCAAGTTTAAGGAGCCGACGCCTGTTCAACAGAAATTGATTCCAGTGGTTCGTTCAGGTCGTGATTTAGTGGGTGAATCAAAGACGGGTTCAGGGAAAACACATACCTTCCTCTTGCCAATTTTTGAGAAACTCAATCCAAAGAGTGGCGATGTTCAAGTTGTTATTACAGCGCCATCACGTGAATTGGCGACACAAATTTACCAAGCAACAAAACAGATTGCTAAACACTCTGATACTGAAATTCGTGTGGTTAACTATGTGGGTGGTACAGACAAGCAACGTCAGATTGAGAAACTCAAGGTAGCCCAACCTCATATTGTTATTGGGACACCAGGGCGTATCTATGACTTAGTTAAGTCTGGGGACTTGGCTATCCACAAGGCCCATACTTTTGTTGTTGATGAGGCTGATATGACCATGGACATGGGATTCTTGGATACTGTGGACAAGATTGCGGCAAGCCTTCCTAAAGAAGTGCAAATTTTGGTCTTCTCAGCAACCATCCCTCAAAAACTGCAACCATTCTTGAAGAAATATTTGACCAATCCAGTCATGGAACAAATCAAAACTTCAACAGTTATTGCAGACACCATTGATAACTGGTTGGTATCTACAAAGGGGCGCAACAAGAATGAACAGATTCTTGAGATGCTTAAGGGGATGCAGCCATATTTGGCAATGATTTTCGTTAATACCAAGGAACGTGCTGACGATTTGCACAGCTACCTAGTGTCAAATGGTCTTAAGGTTGCCAAAATTCATGGAGGTATTCCACCACGTGAGCGTAAGCGTATCATGAATCAAGTCAAGAAGCTTGATTTTGAGTACATTGTAGCGACTGACCTTGCAGCGCGTGGGATTGATATTGAAGGGGTTAGCCATGTTATCAACGATGCCATCCCTCAGGATTTGTCTTTCTTTGTTCACCGTGTAGGACGTACAGGACGTAATGGTTTGTCAGGAACAGCCATTACCCTTTATCAACCAAGTGACGACTCCGATATTCGTGAGCTTGAAAAGATGGGGATTACCTTTGACCCTAAAGTCTATAAGGACGGCGAGTTTCAAGATACCTATGACCGTGACCGTCGTGCCAACCGTGAAAAAGCCTATCAAAAACTTGATACGGAAATGATCGGTTTGGTTAAGAAGAAAAAGAAAAAAATCAAACCTGGCTACAAGAAGAAAATTCAGTGGAAGGTTGACGAAAAACGCAAACGTGAACGTCGTGCGGCTAACCGTGCTAAGGGACGTGCTGAGCGTAAAGCTAAGAAGCAAAGTTTCTAAGTATTGGCTTCTAGGTGAGAGCAAATTTTAATTTAAAAATTCAAGAGGTTGAAACCAAAGTGTTTCAGCTTTTTTGATTATTATCAAACTTTTTGGAAACTCAAAAGACCTTATTTAGTTTGAAGATATATTTTTCTTTTGAGCCTAAGGTCTCAAAACTTCCCAACGCTTATGACTACAAAGTCTTAGTCGTCATTATCACAGTGACAAGTCTCAGTATATGCTCACTACACTCGCAAAATAATTGGCTGTCTTAAGAACTGAAACTATGACAGATTTTAAATAGTTTTATCACAGACATTTTTAAGAAGCTTTCCGTTTAAAGTAAAATAATGTGTAAGTTTGAGGTTATTAGTTGAGTCAACTCTCAAAATCAGGTAGTGACATTTATGTCACTACTTTTTTGTTGGCTTGCACCCTATAATAAAACCATAGCTTGAGAGAAAAAGCTAAAAAATAATATTTTAGGAGGTTGTTAGAATGACAACACAAACAATGAACACTTTTGAAACACTCGATCTCGAGGCACTTGCAAACGTTGAAGGTGGCGGATGGGTTAAGT
>ENA-OPSH01000295-OPSH01000295.1-human-gut-metagenome-genome-assembly--contig:-NODE-295-length-31404-cov-2.655268_pt1 | contig 31404 bp, 20 predicted proteins | sample MGYA00241802_ERZ501895 | MGnify/ENA primary metagenome ERZ501895 (study PRJEB25962, sample SAMEA2042304) | human gut metagenome | biome: human gut; feature: human-associated habitat; material: faeces...
AAGCCACACATAAACACAGCAAGCCGATCACTCCTAAAAGAATTCGCTTCATAAAAGTATTTTTTAGTATTTAAGAAAACAAACATAGTTAAAAAAGAGGGATGTGGCAAACTTTAATACCATAGGATTTACAAATAAAACCAATCTTGTTTCTAAGATGTTATATGGTTATTAGTGGATTTTACGCTATCTTTGCAAATTGAAATCAGAAATTTATCAAGATAAAAATGAATAAAGCATTACACAGAATGGGTGAGTATACCCTACTGATGATGAAGAGTATAACACTTCCAGACCGGTGGAGTATGTTCTTTAAGCAATTGATCAAAGAGATATACAAGCTAGGCGTGGACTCTCTTTGGATTGTCATAATCATCTCGGTCTTTATCGGTACGGTTATCGCCATCCAGATCTCCTTGAATATCAGTTCCCCCTTGATTCCTAAGTTTACGATCGGCTATACCACCCGTGAGATTATCTTGCTGGAATTCTCTTCCTCTATCATGGCACTAATCCTAGCGGGTAAAGTAGGCAGTAATATCGCCTCCGAGATCGGAACCATGCGAGTCACCGAGCAGATAGACGCCATGGAAATCATGGGTGTTAATTCAGCCAACTTCCTGATCCTTCCGAAAATGCTCGGTTTGATGATCTTTATTCCGGTATTGGTTATCTTCAGTATGTTCACCGGTATCATGGGCGGCATATTCGCCAGTTACTCAACGAGTACGGGAATGACTCCTTCCTCGTTCGAGTACGGTTTGCAATTCTACTTCAACGAGTTTTACATTTGGTATTCTATTATCAAATCCGTAGTATATGCGTTCATCATCTCATCCATCGCCGCCTATTTTGGCTATAACGTAAAGGGAGGCGCCCTAGAGGTAGGTAAGGCAAGTACGAATGCCGTGGTCATGAGCAGTATCATGATTTTACTTGCCGACGTAATATTAACCCATTTAATGCTTACTTAAAAATGATCGAAGTTAAGAATATAACGAAGTCTTTCGATGGACGTGTCGTCTTGAAAGATATAAGTACGACGTTCGAGGATGGTAAGACGAATCTGATCATCGGACGAAGCGGTTCGGGTAAAACGGTAATGATCAAGAATATCATCGGGTTAATGAAACCTGATACCGGACAGATATTATACGACGGCAGAGACTTGATCACGATGAACAAGCATGAGTTAAATATGCTACGCCGGGAAATGGGTATGTTGTTCCAAGGTTCCGCTTTATTCGACAGCATGACGGTAATGGAAAACGTAATGTTTCCTTTAGATATGTTCTCTAAAGACTCAACGAAAGAGCGCAGGAAACGTGCGGAATTCTGTTTGGAACGTGTAAACCTGTCCGAGGCTGGACATCTATATCCTTCCGAGATCAGTGGAGGTATGATGAAACGTGCCGCCATCGCAAGAGCGATCTCCCTAAATCCTAAATACCTGTTCTGCGATGAGCCGAACTCCGGACTAGACCCCAAGACTTCTCTATTGATTGATGATTTGATTCACGACATTACGGTGGAGTACAATATGACGACCGTTATCAATACCCACGACATGAACTCCGTGATGAATATTGGTGATAATATCATCTTTATTAAGGAAGGCGTGAAGGAATGGCAAGGAACAAAAGAGCAGGTAATCACCTCTAATAACCAAGCGTTGAACGATTTCATCTTTGCGTCCGACCTGTTCAGGAAAGTAAAAGAAGTAGAAATGCTCCAAGAGGAAGGGTAAGTTAACATACTTGGCAAAGTATCTTAACTTCATCGGCTAAGTATCTTAACTTAAATGGCAAAGTATCTTAACATACTTCGCCATTTAAGCCAGCTTACTTTTTCCACTTATTTTTTATAGACCAAACACGTCCTTGATCTTATCTGCATAATCCAATTTCTCCCATGTGAATAACTCCACATCACAAGTAACCGGCTTCTGCAAATAACGGGAAGAGAATGTCTTCGTCACCGTCTGGGGTTTGCGTCCCATATGGCCATAAGAAGCGGTCTCGAAATAAATCGGGTTACGCAATTTCAAACGCTCCTCGATCGCTTTCGGACGCATATCGAAGATATCCCAGATCTTCGCGGCGATCTCTCCGTCCGTCATATTCACCTTCGCACGGCCAAAAGTATTCACGAAAATATTCATCGGTTTAGCCACACCGATCGCATAAGACACCTGTACCAGCATCTCATCCGCCACACCGGCGGCAACCATATTCTTAGCGATATGACGAGCGGCATAAGCAGCCGAACGGTCTACCTTAGAAGGGTCCTTTCCAGAGAAAGCACCACCGCCATGAGCACCTTTGCCACCGTATGTATCCACGATGATCTTACGGCCGGTCAAACCGGTATCACCGTGAGGACCACCGATCACGAACTTACCGGTCGGGTTCACGTGATAAATGATATTATCATTAAACAAAGCCTGTACATGAGCCGGATATTGAGCCTTCACACGAGGTATCAATATCTTCTTCACGTCTAAGGCGATCCTCTTTTGCATAGCCTCATCCGCTTCCTTCTGTGAAATACCTTTCGGACCGATAAACTCATCATGCTGCGTGGATACCACAATCGTATCGATACGCAATGGCTTACCGTTATCATCATATTCAATCGTAACCTGACTCTTAGCGTCCGGACGCAAATAAGGCATCAAATCCGGTTCTTCCTTACGGATCTTCGCCAATTCCCATAATAAACTATGAGATAAGTCCAACGCCAAAGGCATATAATTCTCAGTCTCATTAGTAGCATAACCGAACATCATACCTTGGTCGCCGGCACCCTGCTCATAGGGATCCGCACGCTCTACGCCACGGTTGATGTCGCCACTCTGCTCATGGATAGAAGAGAACACACCACATGATTTCGCTTCAAACTGGTACTCGCTTTTCGTGTAACCAATCTTCTCGATCACGCCACGTGCCACTTCCTGCACATCCACATACGCACTTGATTTAACTTCTCCAGCCAAGACAACCTGTCCGGTTGTAACAAGGGTTTCGCAAGCAACTTTCGAATTCTTGTCATACGCCAAGAACTCATCCAGCAAAGCATCCGATATTTGATCGGCTACTTTATCGGGGTGCCCTTCAGACACCGATTCGGAGGTGAATAAATAACTCATCGTTTTAAATTGAAAATTGAGAATTGAAAATTGAGAATTAGGGGATAAACCACAGGTCGCAATTGACAATGCTCGTTAGTTATTAATCTATGACTGAATTGAACTTGGAAGGATTTTTCTGCCGGACGGCAACGAAAAGGATATGTTTTTAGCATTTTTTCCCGTGGTTGCAAGCAATACAAATCTATCCACGTCAATTCATTCGCAAAGATACGCAATAATTGAGAATTGAAAGTTGAAAATTGAAAATTATTTCTTCTTTTTGGAATTACGTAAGGCTTTTTTATATTTAAAACCGGCCTTCCATTTCGCTGAATCAGAGCCATGTGTCCCTTTCAAGAAATCAGAGAACTTGATTTTCTTACCATTCGGATCTTCCGCTTCGCCTTTCGCTTTCTTGAAGACGATCCCTTGCGTCATCGCTTTATTAATTTCTTTATTCATAACTCAAATCTCGTAGTTCATAATTAAAACTTATAATTCGGATAAAAGTTCACGCATCGTCTTGCCAAACACAGGATGTTTCACCGACGGAGCTACTTCTGCCAACGGTTCCATTACAAACGACCGTTTGTGCATCAGAGGGTGCGGTAGCGTCAGCCGCTCCGTATGCAGGATTTGCTCATCCACCATTAACAGATCGATATCGATGATACGGTCATGATACGCACCGTCACTTTTTTCGATACGTCCCATCTCGATCTCGATCAAACGGGTAGCATCTAATAATTCCATAGGGGAAAGTTCCGTCGTCATGACGATCACGGCGTTCAAGAAAGTGTTGTCCGATTCAAATCCCCAAGGCTCCGTCTCATACATATCAGAAAGGGCAAGAACATCTCCCACCCTTTCAGCCAGCAGCGCCGCCGCTGTCACCAAATTTCCTCGTTTATTACCTACGTTCGTACCTAATCCAAGGTAAGCTGTCGCCATAGAAACCGGATTAAAGGATTAGCATAGCGTCGCCGTAAGCACCGAAACGATATTTCTCTTTCAAAGCGATATCGTAAGCGTCCATGATCAACTCATAACCACCGAAAGAAGCTGTCATCATCAATAATGTAGACAACGGCATGTGGAAATTTGTCACCATGCTGGTAGCCACGCTGAAATCATACGGAGGGAAGATAAACTTATTCGTCCAGCCCTCGAACTCTTTCAGATGACCATCCGTACTTACGGCCGTCTCGATCGCACGCATCACGGAAGTTCCGACCGCACAAACCTTGTGCCCCTCATCCTTTCCCTTGTTCACGATATCCACTACATCGGCATTTACGACCATTTGCTCAGAATCCATTTTATGCTTTGTCAAATCTTCCACGTCGATCTCACGGAAATTACCCAAGCCCGAATGCAATGTCAAGAAAGCGAACTGGCAATCCTTGATCTCCAAACGTTTCATCAACTCACGGCTAAAATGCAATCCCGCAGCAGGAGCCACAACCGCACCTTCTTCCGCAGCGAAAATATTCTGATAACGATCCTCGTCTTCCGGTTCCACCTCACGTTCGATATACTTAGGCAGCGGAGTCTCGCCCAAGGCATACAAAGCCTTCTTAAACTCGTCGTGGTTCCCGTCATATAAGAAACGGAGCGTACGACCACGCGAAGTCGTATTATCAATTACCTCCGCGACCATGGAATCATCCTCGCCAAAGTATAACTTATTACCGATACGGATCTTACGAGCCGGATCCACCAATACGTCCCACAAACGTAAGTCCTCGTTCAGCTCGCGCAACAAGAACACCTCGATACGCGCCCCTGTTTTCTCCTTGTTACCGTACAAGCGAGCGGGGAAAACTTTCGTGTTATTAAAGATAAACACGTCACCTTTTCCATAATAGTCTAGAATATCCTTGAATTCGCGGTGCTCGATCTCACCCGTATCACGATGAACGACCATCAACCTCGACTCATCTCTGTTCTTCGCCGGATGTAAAGCGATTAATTCCGACGGTAAGTTAAATTTGAATTTCGAAAGCTTCATAATGCACTCTATTTATTTTTCTTCTTCTATTTTTACCACATTCTGCTCTAAGAAATCATCGATCTCCTCCGGAGACATACACATATCCAAGGTTACCTCTCCGATGCGAGTCCGTTCCAAGCCAATCAAATGAGCGCCGGAATCCAAGGCCTTCCCGATATCACGAGCCAACGCACGAATATAGGTACCTTTGCTACATACCACCCGTATCTTTATAACAGGCAAATCACACTCCAGCAACTCCAGTTCGTCTATAACCAATGTCTTGGATTTTAGTTCAACCTCCTCTCCTTTCCGAGCTAGCTCATAAGCACGCTTACCTTCCACCTTGCAAGCGGAGAACACCGGGGGAATCTGTTGGATCGTACCCACGAATGTCTTTAAAACCTCCTCCACGAGCTCACGGGTTATATGTTCCGTGGGATACACGGCGTCTATCTCTTTCTCCAAATCGAAAGACGGGGTAGTCTCTCCCAACTTCAACGTAGCGATATACTCCTTCGTCTGGTATTGAAACTCATCGATTCGCTTCGTAGCCCTTCCGGTACAAACGATCATCACACCTGTAGCCAAGGGATCCAGTGTCCCCGCATGTCCAACTTTAATCTTCTTTACCTTCAGTTTCCGACTTAGCTTATAGCGAAATTTGTTAACTAGGTCAAAAGAAGTCCACGTTAGCGGTTTATTAAAATATAAAATCTCTCCAGCTATAAAATCCATTCTTTATTTAAGTAATGTACAAGCAATTGTCACCAATCCCGCAATCGCACAATAGATAGCGAAATAAATCAGTTTCCCCTTTTTCACGATGTTGATCATCCATTTACAGGCCACGCAACCGGAAACAAAAGCGGCCATGAAACCTACCGCTAATGATAACGCAGGAATGTCCCCAGCCACATCTTCACCTTTCACCATCTTCATCACATCCAGCAACGCCTCTCCTAAGATCGGAGGAATTACCATCAAGAAAGAGAACTGGGCCAGTTTCGCCTTATTATTTCCCAATAACAAACCGGTAGCGATCGTTGATCCGGAACGAGACAAACCCGGCATCACGGCGCAAGCCTGAGCCAGACCGATAATAAAAGCGTCTTTCATCGAGATCGACTCTTTCTGGCGTGGTTTGGCATAATACGAAAATGCCAGCAAAGCCGCCGTCAATAGCAGCATACAACCAACGACCAATAAACCCGATCCAAAGATTTGTTCTACCGTATCTTTAAAGAATACCCCAACGATCCCGATCGGAATCATGGAAATCAAGATATTGATCACATACTTCGTCTCTGCGTTCATCTGAAATTTAAATAAACCACGGAATATCCAATCGATTTCCTTCCATAAAACCACTAACGTACTGAATACGGTCGCCACATGCACGACGATCGTAAACGCAAGATTCTCCTCTCCCTCTATACCAAACAAAGCTGAGCCAATCGCTAAATGACCGCTACTGCTCACCGGCAGATATTCGGTCAATCCCTGTACGATACCCAGTATCAAGGCCTCAAACCAACTCATTCTGTTACTTCTTTATCTTTGCTATTCTTCAAGATTCCAAAAATCATCATCACGAAACCGATAACCGTAACCACCGGAGCTACCACGATACGGCGGGCGCTGAATATATCGGGATTGAACGTATTATCCCCGGAACCTCCACCACTCATCAATATGAAACCAAGCACGATGCAGGCAACCGCTACCGCAATCAGTATAAAATTCTCTTTTCCGAAAGCAAAATCTCTTTTAGCCATCTTTCTCAACTCTTTATTATTCGTACATTAAATATAATACAACTTATCGCCCCCCATCCGCAAATATTTATTCACGGCAAAAATGGTCGTGATCACGGACAAGACAATACCTAAAGCAAACACTGCCACATAAACCAATAATAATGTTTGCATATCCAATATCTGGATAAAACCTTTCAATTCATTTTGCAAATAATATAACGCTCCGGTTAGCATCAATATTGCCAAGATAGAGGCGAAAATGCCACTTACTATGTTATATTTCACAAAAGGCCTACGTATAAAGCCGGAAGTAGCCCCCACTAGCTTCATCGTATGAATTAAGAATCGTTTGGAATAAATCAACAGGCGGATCGTATTACTGATCAACACGAACGAGATAATCATCAGTACCGCAGCCAAGGTTAGCAAGATCAAGCCCAACCGCTTCATATTATTATGGACCATCTCCATCATATCCTTTCGGTAAAGCAGCTCCGAGACCGACGTATAGTTTCTAATCTTCTTCTCTATCACTTGGAGGCTATCGGGGTTGGCGTACTCCGAATGCAGTTTCACCTCAATCGAGGCCTGTAAAGGGTTAAAGCCCAAGAAGGTTTCCGGATTCTCGCCCAGTTCTTCTTCCAACTCTTTCGCGGCTTGCTCTTTCGATATATACTCGGTTGATTTTATAAAAGGAAGAGCATCCAAGCTCTTCTGCATTTTCTTTATCTCAGTTTCTTTTTGGTTATCTTTCAGCACGATGGAGAAAGATAAGTTCTCTTTCACATAAACGGAGAGTTTATTACCCAACATCCCTATCAATAGAATGAGTCCTAGCAAGAATAGTACCAAGGAGATACTAATAACAGACGTAAGCCGGGAGTTAAAGAAAGAAACAGAACTAACTTTTTTATTTTCAGCCATCAGACTCTCACTTATTAACGTTAAATAAATTAAGGAGATGCGTACAGAGAACACACCTCCCAATTTTCTTGCAAAAGAACGAATAAAATAAGTAAGCCGAAAGGGTTTTAGAATATTTAACCTCTACAACTCTAACAAAGGCTATTCGTACATATACAATGATAAAAAAGAAGACCGCCGGAACTGAGTATTCCTAGCGGCCTTCCCCAACATTAAAGACTCAAGGGTTAGTTTCTTAAAATAAGGTTGTTAGCGAACGTTTACTTTCACTGTTATATGCTTGCCATTCTCGTTGATCTCTATCAGATAGATTCCTGTCGATACCGGGATGCGGGTAGGTCCGATAATTGAGTCGCCATACAGGCTAACTCCAGTCACCGCTATGATACGGATCGAGATTGGACGGGCCGGATGAACGGTTATCGCACCTCGCTCGCAATAGATTTGATGATCGTCGATGATTTGCTCGATACCTACCGTACCGGAGACAGTTACCACACAAGACGCCGTCTTGTTTCCATCATCGGTAGCCACGGTAATCTTGCAAGTACCGATCTTCAATGCGGTAACGACACCATCCGCGTCAACAGTAGCCACCGTCTCGTCGCTGCTACTCCAAGAGACGGTTTTCATAGTGGCGTTATTAGGGGTAACTTTCGCTTGCAAGGCAAAAGATTCACCTACGGCCAATGCCTTGGACGTGATATTCAAAGAAACTCCCGTAACAGCCACATCTGTTCCCGGAGGTGTAGAAACCGGCTTGAACTCTGCTATAATAGCCAAGGACTTATCGACTTCAATCTCTACAGGCGAAGTCGTATACTTCTCTTCGCCTATTTGAATAACGGCCAATTCATAATCCGGATTGGCTTCTGTCTCAATGGTTAGCTTAGTCGCTTTCGCCACAGCGGTTCCACTCGTTATCTCGGTCTTCTCGCCCTCACCTTTCAACATATAGACTTTCAAAGAACCATTTTCCGGTTGAGCGAACGTGACAACTAACGCATCCGAACTTTTCACCGTAACCTCCGCATTCGTAGTCGCATCCTCATAATTCGGATCATACGACGTGAAGATCACTTCCTTTTTCTGGCTATCGCCGGGTTTCAATATAGCTGACGCATCAGCCCATTCAAATTTACCGGATATGGTAGTTCCATCGGCACCTTTCGCAACACCACCGGATAATAGGAATTCCGACAAGGACTGACCTTCCGTGATCGTAGATGCGGTAGGAGCTACTACCTCTACGACCTTCGCTTTCTTTATCACTAATTTCTTGGTTGCCTCGAAAGATCGCCAGTTCTCGTCCCCGGTACGTGTTACAGTCACAAGATAAGTACCTGCGTTCAATGGGGTAGCAACCGATCCATCCGTATTTGAATATTTAATATTTACATCTGTCGGATAACTACCGCTCAAAATGTCTTTCAATTCCACAAGCCTTACGGAACCATTATAAACAAACTCCAAATCTGAAGGATTCGCCGTTATTTTAGGTTTATCCACAAAATTCGGGGTGTATGTCGCATCAGCCGCCAAAGTAACCGTTATCTCTGGGTTCTTTCTATCGGTGCTTGAGACATTTTCACCCCAAGAATCAAAACGCTGATTCTCGCTAGGAGCTACCGCCCGTAACTTTATAACCGTATTCTCCGGAATTTTAGAATAATCGCTAATAACCAAGCCTCCATTCGTAACCTCCGTATTTGAGGCACTTAAAGAAAACGTTTTTACTTCACCAACCGGCATTGAATAATCTACCGATTCATAATTACTCTTGTCAAGTGGGGTAAAGCGCAGAATATTTACCTGATCCTTTGTCGGGCTTCCAGTCACGTTCGCACGAAGCGCCGATTTTTGTGTAGAAGGATTCCATTCCACATCCTCGAAGTCTTGAGTAAGTTTAGCGTCAATCTTTGAATAATCCTCCCCTTCTATAGTCGGTTCTTTCAGCAATGCCATACCAGCCTTCTTGATAATCAGCTCGGCAGTTACATCCACGGCTTTAAATAAATCATCCTCGCCACGGGTAATCCGAACTTTATAAGTTCCGGCCGATTTAGGATTCTCTGTCATTTCTACCCCACTCCGGGAATATGCGACCTTAAAGTCCAAACCGGAATAGCCCGTAATCTTAACCTCGAAATTCCGGTATTGCTTATTATAGACTACCGTTTGCGTCGTCTTATCAATCAGCGAAGCCAAATCTTTCTTCTCCACATAATTAGCGGTAACAACCATAGGGCCAGAAACGGTGAATACGTCTCCATCCTTGATCTCGGAAGAGTTCACCATCATATTCATAAAACGATATCCCGTTTCCGTCTCAACAGAAGCGGTCAGTTGAGTCATATAAGGTACCTTTGAACCGGAAGCCACCTCTTTGCCTGCCTTGTCTTTCAACACGATCTTACCCGCATTAGGAATACTCAACGCCGAGGTTATTTGATATTCCATCAACTGGAAACTTGCGTTCACCGTAACATCTCCGGTTCCAACCGTAAATGAGTCATCAGTCTCATTATAATTCGCACCTACCACTCTCACGGATGCCAGCTCATAGCCATAATCCGCATTTCCTATCACCTTCACTTTCACACCTTCAGAGATAGCCTCACCGGGAGTAACGGGTGCCTTCGTATCCACCTCGATCAGATTCACGCTACCATTCTTCAACTCCCCAACCTTTACCAAATGTTTATCCGGTTCTTTTTGAAGGAAATCGGCCGATATATCAGCGGCTTGTATCAAAGTATAAGAACCGTTATTCACCAAAGCCCCGTTCACCTTCACGGACTGAACCATATAGCCCGGATCCGGAGTCGCCGTGATAGTCAATAAGGTTCCCTGCAAAAACTCAGCACCATTCTTTACCTCCACGCCATTCGCGAAGACCTTCAAAGAACCATTCATCGGATTCGTAAACGTCACGCCATAAACGATCGAATCGAAACGGGCTACGATATCCAAGTTCGTATTCGCTTGCAACTCCCGTGTAGCCGATGTATTCCCATCACTCCAACCGGCAAACCGGTAATTCTTATCCGCGACGGCTGTCGCTTTCAAAACCGAGCCTCTCGCGTATTTATCATTTGCGGTACGCCCCTCCAAGATGACAGTACCGAAATTACCGGCGGTAACATTCATAGAATAAACAGGAATTACGTTCAAGGTTATAAACGTATCTTTAGCCGCATAGAGAACAGGATCATTCGGTTCGAATATCAAGTCGTACTTTTTCTTATCCGGAGAAGCGATCTCGTTCGGAGTTTTCCAGATAAATGATCCGGAAGAAGTTCCATCGATCAAGGTACACGCCGATAAAGCCTGTCCTTCCTCAATACGACCCGGAGTAGGTAACACCAAACTCTCCACCTCTTTCTTGCTCTCCACCACTAACGTAACCGTATCAGAGAGGCTACGGTATGTCAAGTCCTCCGCACGGCTCAAACGGGCCTTATAAGAACCCACGGCCAGCGTGGAAGGCAATGTCGTAACCCAAGCCGTACCGCTCAATTGATATTCGATCTTGATGTCCCCGACAGCGCTTGTTACCGTGACCGGCTTGATGGAGCCGACCGTCTGGACAAGGTTGTTAGCCACGAACCTCACCGTATCCTTGGAGACGAACGCAAAGGTATAGCTATCGCCACTCATCAGATTAGGAGTCGTGTACGTGTAAGAGGTATTTCCATTAGCATACGTTCCCTTGATCTTCGAGATATCCACGTCCGAAGAGGCTTGCTTAATAGCCCCTAGCCTATAGTTGGCATTCGATACGATCGAGAAAATGACGGACTTACCGTAAGCGATCTCACCACCGCTCATGATGTCCTTGTTGTTCATCTTGGCGGTAACCGTACCCTGTCCACCATCGACAGCGTAAGCCAAGGTATTGGCATTACGGATCGTAAACGTTTTAGAGGAATCCTCTAACGCGGCATACTCCATGGTCTCCGGACTAAATAAGACGATCTTATAAGCTCCGACTATCTGCGGTAATGTGGAAGTCTCCGAACCATCGGCCGCACGATATCGAACCGCTTGTCCCGCTATTTCCGGCGTAAACTTAATAACCGGCAAATTCTTCCCGGCCACGATCTCGTCTTTTGTCGCCGAAGAACCTGTTACACTCACGGAAATCGTTTTCTTCGCGGCGAAACCTACCGATAAGGTCGTAGAGGCGGTTAACGAGGCGGTCGTATAGGTATAAGAGATGGTGTTATCCTTATTAAGCGCGCCTTTTGGCAAGGCTGATACCGCAGTTCCATTCACAACAATCTTATTCAATAGAAATCCGGGGTTAGCGATAATTGTAAATACGGCAGGTTGGCCGTTAATGATCTCGCTACCGCTTGCCATGTCCGTAGAGCCCATCTTGGCGGTAACCGTACCTTGTCCGGCCGTTTCCACGTTATAATTTAATACATTCGCTTTAGATACCGTGAACTTCATGTTCTCATCCTTCAAGGCGGCATATTCCGCAGTCTCGGGACTGGTCGCGACGATCGTGTAAACACCATCCGCCGCAGGAAGTTTATCGGATAAAGCTCCGGAAGCGTTCTTATATTGAACCTTCTGCCCCGCTATCGTATTGGGGGTAAATGTGATAACCGGAAGATTCTTACCAGCCAAAACCTCATCCTTCGTGGCAGATAATGGATTGGCTGTTACAGATACGGTTTTCTTCGCGGCAAATCGCACGTCAATAACCGTAGAAGCGGTCAACGCCGATGTCGTATAATCCACATAGGAAGTCTCATTCGTAGAAGAATTAAAAGTTCCTTTCGGCAAAGTCACCTCATTATTATCTACGGTAAGTCTGCTCAACACATAACCGGGCTTGGAGGTAATCTTCAATACGGCTGGCTTATTATAAACGATCTCACCATCACTAGCGATAGTGGAGCCATCCATAGAAGCGGTTACAGATCCTTGCGCCTCCTCAAACGAGTAGGAAAGCGTATGGGGCGGTTGTACTTTGAATAGAATCTCCTTGTTTATGGCGGCTTGCGTATCAGTCTCCGACTTGGTTACGACAACATAATAAAGTCCAGCCTTTTCGGGTAACTCATCCGTCAAAGCAGCAGAGCCATCCTCCCTGTATTGTACTTTATACCCCGTAATAACCGGGTCAAAAGTAACCTTGGGCAAATTCACCTTCGCCCTTATCTCATCCAAGGTGGCATACTCAGGAGAGATCGTGACTGTCACCTGCTCTTTTGCCTTGAACACCGCCTTGATTTCCGTACTACCGGTCAAAGCGGTGGAAGTATAGGAATAGGTGGTCGTATTATCATTTTGAAAAGTACCGCTCGGCAACGTGCCAATAGTAGCTGTATTCATCGTTATATCCGACAGGACATATCCGGGCTTCGCCGTGATCGTGAAAACGGGTTTACTATTATATGCCACCTTGGAACCTGTGGCTACCGTACTGATTATGGTTCCTTGATCCGTATTCGCCGAGCTATAATTCAATGTCACCTTGAACGTCGGAAGATCCGGGGCGGAACGTAAATCTGAATCTTGCGCATGTACCTGTGCCATCGCAATGACAGCAAGGAATATCGCTAATATACTCTTTTTCATGTTTATCTTTGTTTTAATCGTTATTTAACCCTTACTAATTGACCGTTCACGGCATAGATGCCCGAAGAAACCATGATCCGCTGTCCGTCCGTAACCTCGCCACGATAAGCGACCTTGCCATTCATTCTGATAACCACCACGTCCATAGGCTCCGGCGTGTGAATCACGATAGCGCCACGATCGGTAGTCACGTAATAACCATCTACCGGCTCGATCGTCTGGTTGCCCGTAACCACGCCATCGCCGATACGTAAAGAGCGAAGCGTACTCAATGTCTTGGCGTCTGTCAAGACAAAGCTTTGGAAAGGCTTGATCTCCGGATTTGCCTCTTGCTCGAAAGAGGTTCCATCCGTTGTCAATATATAAGCAGATTGTTTCAAGGTAATCGTAAATGTATTCGGATTCGAGCACATCAAGAAAGTACCTGTTTCAGTTGGAGCGGCAGGTTCTTCCAAGGTCTTGAATTCAAAAGCTCCTTCAGAAGAGATCGTATAGGTATCGCCATTAGCCGCCCAAAGACCAGCCATGCCAAAAGCACTCTCATCCACCACGAACTCCGGAGTCTTGTTATCCTTCAGCCTAGCGAACCAGATACCATTATCAACATTTTGAACACTTGGAGCCGAGATCTCCTCCTCCGTAGAGTTCTTGATCACGGCAGAGGTAAATGGCATTCCAAACGCCTTCCATCCCGTAGCAGACAAAAGTGGAGCGAAACGAAGAGACCGAGCCGTAAACTTCCCTTCCGTAGCGGTAAATACCACTTGTGCATCCTCTTCCATCATCACTGTATCTAAAGCCATAGGCACTGAGACAGTCAGTGTCGCTCCATTTAGAATATTCACCTGTCGATCTTGAAAAGATGTGGCCCACGTAGTATCACTTTTTATGTCAATGGCTACTACACATTCTTTTATAGAAAATGACTGCGCACCTTGATTCAACCAATAAACCCTTTTAAATGGGTTAGCAATAGCATATGCTTTAGCTGTATTTTCCTCTATCACTAAACGACCATCCTTGCAATTAAAAATAACACCATCCGGGATCGTATAAGGCTCCCATGTATTCACATCCGGAAAGAAATTAGGCTTTGCCGCATTTAAAGAATTAAGCGTTTCTGCCATAGTCGTGTCAGGAATCAGTATTATATCTCCCGCATAGGCAATGCCTTCATGGTAATATGTACTCCCATACAATTCTCCAAAATCGATTGCTGTTACTATAGAGACCGCTGCATTCCTAAATGAACCATCCGGTTTATTAATGATTACACAAGGTTTCCCGTTCTGGTCTTGCAATTGCACATCAGTATCTTCCAGCATGATTACATTATTATATTTATCAGGATTCATACCATAACCCACTATAGTTGGATTCTTTATGTTATCAGTAGTTGAGACAATTGTTTTTCCTTTCAGTATAATCTTATTATCACAAGGAATAGGAGTAAAACTACCATTTATTTTAATCGGAGTCATTGCCATTGTCTCTTGTTCAGCAAACTTATTCCCGATATAAGAATCCTCAATCACAATCTCGTTATTGGAAGCTCCCACTGTAGAATTATTTGTTGATATCGCTATAGCCGCAAAGCTATCGGAAACACCCTTATTTTTTGTCTTACCTGTTAAGATACTCCCTCCCGAAACATGGACGTTCATATCTGAGGTCTCATACAAATAGAGAGCACCATATCCTACGATGTTCGATTTATTCTTTATTGTCAATTTTTGATCGCCGGCGTTATTAGCATAAATACAATAATGGTTATTTAGCAAGATTGTCGTACTATCTACCGTCACTGGCGTTTTTTTATGGTGAATATATACACCAAATTGATTCGAACCGTTCACCTGTCCCTCAATCTTTGTATTAACAAGAGAGACATCCGTCAGTTCTCCATCAATAAGAACTCCAGATTGTGCGTTAGCCGCCAAATTTATTGTAGTATTTTCAACACGTACAGTCCCCTTTGCCGTTGCTCCCAGAAGAATCGCATTTTGTAATGCTTCCGCAGGATTTGGGTTCTTACGATCACCATAGCCTTGTGTATTATTATTCATAATACAATTATCTATCAACAAATCCGCATTACCGGTTACCTCTATAATTGGAGTACATTTTCCAGAGGTAACTTTCGTTGGCGTATAATCGATACTCAATCCTTTTATTTTAACATCGGTAGCAGTATTATTGGCAGAGCCATTAACCAAGATCGCACCTTTTATAATAGTCTTGTCCTGCCCAGCTCCTTGAATTGTGATAGATTTATCTAATGGTAGAGTCATTGGTAAAGTATATTCTCCTTCCGGGAAAACGATACGATTTTGATCTGTCAAATCTACCTCAGAAAGTAGACCAGACATATCGCAAGCCGCATTACGTAATGAACCATCTTGGTTGAATACAGTAATCGCTGATTTCTCATCCGCGATCTGGTACTTAACCGTATTGTCGCAATTAAAAGTATTCGTTTTATAGTCCTGTATCAAAACCCCTACATTATTTTTATTCACTTTCAGTACAGAGCCCTCACCAATATTAAATGTATTACCCGTACTACGAACAGAAATAGGATATTGCAGAGCTGTACTTTCCATAAAAGCAAACAAATTAGCATTTTTTATATCAAAGGAATTGTTAATCGCATTGTCTTCTTCATCTTTATTTAATACAATCGTAGCAAAATCATTTGATCCTTTAAGTTGATAGTTATGAGACTCCAATGTTGAATTAGCTATCTTAAACTTATTATTAGATGACCAAATATTGAGTGCCGCCCATGAATCTATTTTTGAATCTACAATTGAAATCGAAAGATTATCATTTAGCGCTGTTACATTTATTGCATAATAAAATCCTTTGATAGTACTATTATTTTTCATTTCTATGGACGATCCATTCATATTTGAGAAACTTATTCCTCTACTATAAGTACCATTCTTCGGATATACCGCAGAAAGAATATGAGAATTATCCAATACAATAGTATTTTTCACCTTAGTCGTATTTCCAAACGAAGAGAACCCTCGATTGTAAGACCCTTCTAAATAAATACAAGAATTCGTAAGAGATACATTCACATTATCACAAATACTATTAGAATCATAGCTTTTTCCCAGATTAACAATGCCCATAGAACTTTTACCCCAACCATCACCACTACCTGCTGTTAGTTGATGAAGATGGACCCCAGACAAATTCAAATTCACATTCTTAGACATCACATTAATAAGGCCTTGGCTTAATGTTGTAGCTTTTGTAATCTGTAAATTCCGCAAATTGACATTGATTACGCTCTCTTCCTCATCCCGTTGAATATCTAGCTGCCCTTCTATAATACAATTTGTCGAATCACTGCCAATAATTGTAATAGACTTTGGAATAACAATAGGTGAAACTTGGGGATAAATTCCCTTTGCCACACGAATGGTAGCCCCATCTGCGGCTTTTTCAATCGCTTTCGCAATTGTAGCCAAAGGAGCTTCCACACCACCTCCGTTACCATCAGAACCCGAAGTGCTGACATACAAATCCGTCTGTCCCCACCCCACACTCGTTGCCACCATAAACACGGCGAACAAGAAAAGTAGTCTTCTTTTCATACGATTAATTTTTATAAGTTAGTAATATTCAATTATTTAAAACATTTACCCTATATTCATAAACTCTGTAGCTTCCAGCACATCAGTCTTCTCATAATCATCATTTACAAGCAGTTATGCGAAATCATCGGTTATAAAACGACTAGTCTAAACGATCATTTTATTCTGGCGTTTTATTGAATTCAACGCATAAGCGTCCATATTTACGTTTATGCGTTGATAATCAATTTTTAAAAGTTTCTCTGGATTTTGTTTTATTCAAAAATATAGCCTATCTTTAACGCCTAGAATAAACGATCGTTTAGACTAGGCGTTTTTATCTATTACAGAATACTTATAGATCAAATATTTTTACGTAAACAAAATTTTCTACCATAAAAACTTTATATCATCACAAGCTATAAGATTCTCTTCTTAAAGCATGTGGAATAGCATAACTAACCAAATATCAGACTGCAACTATACATAATTGAGATAAAAGGAATTCTACAATATTGATTTTATGAAAACATCTACAATATCTACCACTACGCCATGTATGCTTTATAAATCAAAGCATTACATATAGGTTGTAGATAGCCTGACATCTACAATTATCATTCAACATCTACCACTTATACTTGACATTGATACTTTTTCTTTGCATTGGATAAGAAAACGTGTTATTTTTGAAAGACATTTCCCTTAGGGGAACAAAGAGTTTCTCCTAGAGAAAACTAAAGTTTCTTCTAGGGAAAACTAAAGTTTCGTAAGCACAAAACAAAAGTTTTCCGCTATGAAAACTTTTGTTTTATGCCTAAAAAACTATAAATACCTATTATTCAATACATTAAATCAGTACACAAGGTATACAAATAACCAAGCAGGCAACCTGTTGGCATACCCTCGCAGAACGAGTAATGTGGTTAGCGAATAGTGAACGGCTGCATTTAGTGGTTGAAAAGCAGTAAATAGTGGTAGATGCAAGCTGATAGTGGTAGATGTTTATTATCTACCACCATTCAACAAATTTCTTATAATTAGATACTTATATAGATAATGGCAGATATGGTAGATGATTTAGTTTTTTCATTTCATACTCAAGGTACCACTCCAGAAAAATATCAGTACAATGCATTTAGAACCCAAAAGAACGGCTAATAAAAATCAAGGTAAGCTGTCGCTATTATGAAAAGGGAAGCTATAAACATAATTTACGTACGTGTACTATAAAATAATACGCAAGAAAAAACCACAGTTCCGTAGGAACTAAATCCTTACTATCTCTCTCTTTCGATATGGCAAAGATGGGAAGTAATAAGAATCAAATGGTTACAAAAATGACATTTCTTGTTAGATAAATGACATAACAGATCCGCAATCAATCCTAAACCACTCTCCTCTAATATCCTATACATAAATTACCCATTGAGTTCCTACGGTACTTAATAACTTTATAACATATAGCCTATGGAGTATATCTAATAATGTATTAGTTAATCTGAATCTATCAGACTTATCGTATGTAGTTAACATTATCTATTCAATTATGAACAAATGAAAAGTATGAAAAGTAAAATGAGAACTTGGAATGTGGCGATGGGATCATTGTCTTTGCTCTTCCTCTGCGTATCGCCGGCATTGGCTATCGCTACAAATCCATCACAAGAGAACCCGTATACGGAGCGGAACGATGATTCCGTAACTCAACAGAGAACAAGAAAAGTGACAGGTGTCGTGCTTGACGCCAACGGAGAGTCTATCATCGGGGCGAACGTAGTGGTGAAAGGTACCAATAATGGGACAATCACGGATCTAGATGGTAAATTCTCGATCGAATTATCGGATGGTGAAACCCTGCAAGTATCTTTTATCGGCTATAACAGCAAGGACGTTATGGTCGGCGCAGGAGAGAATCATATCAAGGTACAGCTGCGGGAAGACACGCAGAAGCTCGATGAAGTGGTAGTAGTCGGGTACGGAACACAGATCAAGCGGGCGGTAACCGGCTCCGTGCAATCCATCAAGTCGGAAGAGATGGCGGATATGCCCGTAGCCCAGATCTCGCAAAAGATGCAAGGCAAGTTCGCCGGTGTCCAAATCAATCAAGTATCCGGTAAACCCGGACAAGGAATGACCATGCGAATCAGGGGACAAGCGTCACTGTCCGGAGGAACCACGCCCCTTTATGTAGTGGATGGAATGCCTATCGTGGGCGATATCAGCACGATCAATCCAGACGAGATAGAAAGTATCAGTGTGCTAAAAGACGCTTCTGCCACATCACTTTACGGTTCCCGGGCTGCCAATGGAGTCGTATTGATACAGACAAAGACTGCCCAATCAGGGAAAAAACTAAGCGTCGACGTATATGGAGGCATACAATACGTACCCGAGAAAGGGAGGCCGGATATGATGGATGCCTCCGAATACGCACGGTTCAGGAAAGAGATCGCTGAAGAGAACGGATTGGCGGTCGATCCCGCTTACCAGCATCCCGAAGCGCTGGGTAAAGGCACGGATTGGTATGACGTATTATTCCGTCCCGCCGCTATCCAGAATTACAGTTTGTCGTACAGCAACGGAGACGGGAAGTTTAAATCATCCACCGTAGCCAGCTATTTCAACCAAGACGGAGTGTTGACAAACTCTAATTACCAACGGTTCTCCGCACGAGCCAATACGGAATACGTATTCTCGAAGATCGTCAAGGTAGGCGTGAACCTAGCGCCTAGCTTCTCCATCAATAATAGCCCGCAATCGGACGGTAACTGGACGGAAGATAAAGGTTCCATCCTGCAAGGAGCTATGTTGACAACACCTCTCGCACCCTATAAGAATGAGGATGGCAGTATTCCGCTTGTGGCCAGTGGGCCGGGATTGTTCGATAACCCGAACTGGTATAATGTGGTTCGCCTCAACAAGAACAAGACCCAGAACACCCATCTGATCGCAAACGCCTTCTTGGAGGTAGAGCCGGTCAAAGATTTAAAAGTAAAGACCAGCACCAACGCGGACTTGACACAGAATAAATGGAACTCGTTCAAGCCCTCCACCTCCGGAGAGATCTATAAGGCTCCCTATCAGATCCCCGAGGCGAAGGAATCCAATAATCTATTCTACACTTGGCTGTGGGAGAATACCGCCACCTACAGCAAGCAGATAAAAGATCATTCCTTTGATCTCCTGTTCGGCATATCCGCACAAAAATACCATAGCGAATATACGATGGTGACCGGAACGAACTTTCCCGACGATAAAATATCGACATTCAATGCCGCCCCTACCATCACGGCGGATGGAAACATAAACGAATGGTCCCTTTTATCCTATATCGGCCGTATAAACTATAATTACAAAGGAAAGTACCTTTTAAGCGCAGCGATGCGTAGGGATGGTTCCTCCCGTTTCGGTAAGAACAATCGTTGGGGTAATTTTCCATCCGTATCGGCGGGCTGGATACTCTCGGACGAGGAGTTCATGAAACCATTGGAGAAAACGATCTCTTTCCTCAAGGCCCGTATCAGTTACGGTATCGTGGGAAACGACCAGATCGGTAACTATACGCATTTGGCGACGATCACCACCACGAACAGCAACTTCAATAACGCCTTGGCCAGCGGCAGAAGCATCTCGGGAATGGGAAACCCGAATCTGGGCTGGGAAAGGAATAAGCAAGTCGATGTCGGTCTGGATGTCGGTTTCTTCAATAATCGCTTATCCATCATGTACGATTACTATAGCAAGCGAACGGACGCCCTGCTGTTCTCGCTAGAGGTACCGATCTCTTCCGGCTTCTACAACATCCAGTCGAACGCAGGCAAACTGAAGTTCTGGGGACATGAATTAAGCGTATCCTCCAAGAACCTGACAGGCAAATTACAATGGACTACCGACCTGAACATATCTTACAATGACAATAAATGCTTGCAACTGGGTGTAGATGACGCCCCGATCATCGGTAACAACATCACGCAAGTCGGGGAACGGATCGGACAGTTTTACGGCTTAGTATGGGAAGGGGTCTACAAGAACAAGGAAGAATTCGACAAATACCCGAAGCACGCACAAGCCGATGTCGGAACCATTCGCTTCAAGGATGTGAACGGGGATGGCAAAGTTACCCAAGGGGATGACCGCGATATCATCGGCAATCCAGTCCCTTTATGGATAGTAGGCATGACAAACTCGTTCACCTACAAGAATTTCGATTTGTCAATTGTCGTATCCGGCGGTTTTGGTTTTGAGTTAGCCAATATGGTAGATCAGTTCGCTGGAAATCTGGATGGTGTGTTCAACGTGTATAAAGCGGTAGACAATCGCTGGAAATCACCGGAGAATCCGGGTAACGGCCGTTATGGAACGACCAAGATGGGTACCACGGCACCAGAACGTGACTGGTTCAGTTCCCGTTTCCTTTATAACGGAAACTACTTGACAATCAAGAATATCACCTTAGGCTACCAAGTTCCGTTAAGAAACCGGGATATCATTAAAGGATTACGAGCTTACGTCAGTTTCCAGAACGTATATACGTTCACTAGCTACATCGGCGCTAATCCCGAGGTGAATATCAGCAATACGGGAACAACGGCGAATAGCTTGCAACAAGGATTCGATTATACCACCTATCCCGTTCCACGGACCATTACGCTGGGTTTAAATGTTAACTTCTAACTATCTAATTATACGAAATATATGAGAACGATATTCAATATAGCCATAAGCATCGCTTTAGGATGTAGTTGTGCCTCCTGTAGTGATTTCTTGAATCTTACGCCGTATAGCGAGATCACCGCCGAGAACTTCTACCAGAACGAGGAGGATTTCAGGCAAGCCGTAAATGGAGCTTACGAACCTTTACGGAACATGTACAACACGGAAGAGTGGAATCTGGGAGAGGCCAAATCGGATAATACGACGTATATCATCCATATCGCCAAATCATCCTTAGACGGAGAAGATCCGGATCAGTTCCTTGAGACATCCACCAATGGTAATGTCGGTACGAAGTATAATAACTGCTACGTAATCATCGGACGATGTAACCGGATTATCTCAGAAATAGACCAAGCGGATTTTGACGCAGAAGCAAAAAGCAACCTCAAAGGACAAGCTTTGTTCCTTCGGGCATTCTGCTATTTCAACCTAGTACAATACTTTGGCGGCGTACCTCTGCATACGACACCCTCTACCGTGTATGAGGAGGCATTTAAACCCCGTGCGAGCGTAGACGAAGTATATGAGCAAATCATGAAAGACGCACAAGAAGCCAGTGATCTCCTACCTGTAAAATCAAGGCAAGAGGTAGGAAGAGTTTCCAAAGGCTCCGCACAGACCTTATTGGGAAACGTATACATGGTACTAAAACGATGGGCGGAAGCAGAACAAACGCTGAAAGAGGTGGTATCCTCAGGCGAGTATGAGTTATTAGCGGATTACGGCTCCATCTATTCCATCTCGAACAAGAACCATAAGGAATCTATCTTCGAGATCCAATACATGCAAGACGCCTCATTAGGACAACAAAGTGATTTCATATACAGATTCTTGCCCTATATGACGAATCCGTCTGCCATCACGGGAACAACCCCTAATCCTTGTCCTTCCAACGTAGACCATGGTGGGTTTAACACCCCTACGATCGATCTAATCAACGCATACGAAAAGGGAGACAAACGGTTGGACGCATCCATCGGTATGGTGGAAGGTAAGCTCACCGATAGCTACGCCCTCGACGCTACCGGCGTGAAAAGTATAGTTGACTATGAGCCAGCTCCGGGAATAACCGCCTATCCTTTTATCAAAAAATATTTTCATGAGCATATAAAGCCCTATTACACGGATGACAACTGGCCGGTCTACAGGTACGCGGAGGTATTGCTCTTTCTGGCGGAAGCTATCAACGAGCAGAATAGGCCGGACGAGGCTATCCATTATCTGAATGACACCTTCGGGCAAGCAAGTATCCGGGGAAGGGCGGGATTAGCTCCTGTCAAATCCCAGAATGTAGATGCGTTGAGAGAGGCTATCTACCAAGAGAGACGGATCGAGCTGGCATTCGAGAACAAACGCTGGACAGACCTTCTGAGAACGGGACGAGCCGTGGAAGTCATGACACGACATGGACAAAAGATAAAGGCAAATCCCGAATCTTATTATTGGCCCGACGGTGTTCAACCCGTGGCGAACGCTTATCTGTTCAACCCAGATAAATGCTTGTTGCCCATACCTCTGCGAGAAATCGACTTGAACAGTGAGCTTAAACAAAATCCCGGATATTAACGAAGTTATTCTTATATTCGCATCATGAAAAGAGCACATATGAAAATCCTGCTAAGTTTACTATGCTGTGTCGGTGTATTCACCCTATCAGCACAAAGTCGTTATTTCAAAGAAAGCGCTTCATGGCTTCAAAAGAGTGAGGCCTGCAAGCCAGTGTTAACCTATACGGAACATAAGCCGGTCAAACGGGTCACTTCCATCAAAGATGCGTCAGCCTACCAAGATTGGCGCATGCGGGACGAAGGAAGCACGGATCTGTTATTCAATGAGTCCCTGAAGAAACATCCATCGGTTATAGTTGACTTCGGTGAGCATCTGACGGGGTATTTGGATTTCTCGCTCAAGCTCCTTAGCCAACAGGTTTCGGACGCTCCGGTACGTATCAAATTCACGTTCGCCGAAGTTCCCTCGGAATTGAACACGCCTTTCGACCCTTATCCGGGCGGTCTGTCAAGGGCTTGGCTACAAGATGAGGTGATGACGTTAATGACCGTACCCATCGAGGCCTCCATCCCCAGAAGGGTGTCTTTTCGGTATCTCAAGATAGAGTTGCTAGGCGCTTCCAGTTTCGATTTCGCCTTCGACAAGCTAACGTTCCGTGCGCAGACATCGGCTAAGACGGCTCCATTGCCACTGGCTTCCACGACCGATCCCTTGATCCGTAAAATCAATGAGGTAGGATTGCTTACATTAAAAGAATGTATGCAGACCGTCTATGAGGATGGCCCGAAACGGGATCGCCGGTTATGGATCGGAGACTTTTATCTGGAGGCGCTAGCGAACGCATGGTCGTATAAAAACCACGACTTGACGAAACGTTGCCTCTATTTATTAGCGGCTCTAGCCAATGATGAAGGACTGCTGCACGCCACCGTATTGGAGACACCGACCCCTCATCCGCAAAACGGTACGCATTGCTTGGACTATTCCCTGCTGTATAACGTAGCGTTGCTGGAATACCTGAAAGAGACCGGAGACAAGGAGGTCGCCTTGGACTTATGGCCGGTAGTGGTCCGCCAAATAGAGATGGCCTTGCGTCAATACTCGGACGATTGGATCTACGATATGCAAAAGAAACCGATTTATTGGTTGGTATTCGACTGGAAAGATAATTATGATCGCCAAGCATCTATGCAGGGACTTACGGCATTCTCATTAGAGAAAAGCTATGAGCTGGCTAAAATGCTGGGAAAAGAGAAGGAGGCTAGAGATTGGCCTCGTATCGCCGGCCAGATAAAGAAAGCCGCCCGGAAAACATTCTATGACCAAAAGAACGGGGTGATCGTAAGCGGCCCTAACCGTCAGGTGTCTTACCTATCACAAGTGTGGATGATCCTATCGGAGACGCTTACCGCCAAGGAAGGAGCAAAAGCGATGGCCACCGTCCTATCGATGCCCGACGCATGCTATCCGGGATGTCCGTACGCTTATCATTATGTAATGGAAGCCTTGTTGAAATGTGGAATGCGGCAAGAGGCCCGTTCGCTCTTAACCAGTTATTGGGGCGGCATGGTGAATAAAGGAGCCGATACATTCTGGGAGGTATATGATCCGAACAATGACGAATTATCACCTTACGGATTTTTCCCGATCAATAGTTATTGCCACGCATGGAGTTGCACGCCGGTTTATTTCATCAACAAATACCCGGAGATATTCCAAAGATAGAAGATAATAAGAGAAACGCCAATATCGCTCGAAATGGAACGTATTGGCGTTTTCTTTTTCTTATTCCTCCACAGGTTCCCCGAACAGGGTTGCCGAGGAAGCCTTATGGATCTTGACTTTTATGAATTGACCTACATGATAGTTCTTCTTGTCAAAGATAACCACCTTGTTTTGGCTGGTTCGTCCGAACAATTGCTCACGGGAACGTTTCGAGAATCCTTCTATCAGAACCTCGAAAGTCTTGCCTATATCCCGCAAGTTACTTTCCTCGGACAACTTATTTTGCAAATCGATCATACCTTGCAAACGACGTACCTTCTCTTCTTCCGGTACATTATCCTCCAAATGGCTAGCGGCATATGTACCCGGACGTTCGGAATATTTAAATAAGAAAGCACTATCATATCCCACTTCACGCATCAAGGATAAAGTCTCTTGATAATCCTCCTCGGTCTCGGAATGGAAACCGCAGAATAAATCAGTCGAGATAGCGCAATCCGGTACGATACGACGGATCGCCGCTATACGGTCCAGATACCATTCACGGGTATATTTACGATTCATGACCTTCAAGATGCGACTGCTGCCGGATTGGGCAGGCAGATGGATAAACTTACAGATATTGTCGTTCGCGGCAATCACACGCAAGGTATCATCGCTCATGTCCTTCGGATGGGAGGTCGTAAAACGAATTCGCATATCGGGAACCTCTTTCGCCACACGATCCAACAAGATCGGGAAGGTTATGGTCTCACCTTCTTTCTCGAAAGAATAGGAGTTTACATTTTGTCCCAACAACGTAACTTCCTTAAAGCCTTTCTCGTGCATATCCCGTATCTCATTCAAGATACTCTCGATATCCCGGCTACGCTCGCGTCCTCTTGTATAAGGTACGATGCAATACGTACAAAAATTATTGCAGCCATACATAATAGGAATCCAGGCTGAAAAACCGCTTTGACGAATACGCTCACCCTCAAATTCGCTTTCTTTTACTTCTAAACTATTATAAACACGCTCACCCTTTTCAGACAAATACTCAGCAAGTATTTCTTTAAACCCGTTGACATGAGCCGTACCGATCAACAAATCGATTTGCGGATGTTTTTTTATAAGCTTCTCACCATCTTTTTGTGCCATACACCCAGCAACACAAACTATCTGCCCTGGATGATTAGCTTTGACCCCTTTCAATTCACCAATTTTCCCTAAAATACGCTTTTCCGCACTCTCACGCACACAACAGGTATTTACTACCACAACATCTGCATCATGAAAATCCTCAGCAGCTTTATAACCAAGCTCCTGCAGCTGCCCAGCATAATGCTCAGCGTCACTTTCGTTCATCTGGCAGCCATAATTTAAAATTGCATAAGTTTTTGCAGTCACTGAATACACCTCATATTAAAATTGAAACTGCATATGGGCAGCCTCTCAAAATTATCTATATTATATTATTATACCTTTTTCGGTTAGCAGTGGCAAATTTTAACAATTAAAATTTTAACCAAAAAAGCAGAGCATATGCTCTGCTTTACAACATTCTACTTCTATACCAGGCCACAGTTTCATCCAACGCTTCTTTAAAAGCATATTGCGGAGTCCAGTCCAATTCATTTTTTATTTTTTCACAATCCATAGGATATCTTAAATCATGCCCTGCTCTATCTTCTGTAAATTCAATTGCATTTTCATCTTTGGCTAAAATTTTCAGTACTAATTTTATAAAGGTCAGATTAGACATCTCAGTACCGGCCGCAACATTATAAATATGACCTGCTTTTCCATGTCTGATGATTTTATCAACAGCAACACAATGATCCAGCACATATAACCAGTCACGTTTATTTAGTCCAGAACCATAAACAGGTACCTTTTGACCATGCTCTGCTAAAGATATGATTTTAGGCAAAAGTTTTTCGGTGTGTTGCCACTTGCCGTAATTATTACTACTGCGACTAACAGTAACATTTAAATTATACGTTCTGGCATATGCCAAGCATAACAAATCTGCTGATGCCTTTGAGGCTGCATAAGGACTGGAAGGCTGTAATGGAGACGCTTCTGTAAACCCACGCCAGTCATAATCAAGCGGTTTATCCCCATATACTTCATCTGTCGATATCTGATGGAATCTTTCTACTGCAAATTTAACACAGGCATCTAACAACACACCTGTACCTTCGACATTAGTTTTAGTAAAAATAGCTGGAGAAATAATAGAAGTATCGACATGGCTCTCTGCCGCAAAATTTATCACTGCATCGAACTTATACTGCGCAAAACAACTTTCAACAAATTGCTCATCACAAATATCGCCCTGAATGAAAGTGAAATTATTTAATTTAACGACATCTGCCAGAGCCGCCATATTAGCAGCATAAGTCAACTTGTCCAAACATACAATTTCATCACCCGGATACTGCTGTAAATGCCAATTTATATAATTGCTACCAATAAAACCGACACCGCCGGTAATCAATAAACGCATAAGTACCTCTTTATTTTTTATATTTACTACCGCTCTATTATATAGCAAAACACCGCACTGGAAAAGTGCGGTGTTAATTATCACTTTATAAACTCTATAATTTTTTTTGCCAAAAATTTATAATCATGATTTTTTATTACATATTCTCTGCCATTATTACCTAACTTTTGACGCTCCTCTTGCGTCAGCGCCAGCATTTTATTAATAGCTTCAAATACTGCTCCTGTATCTTCCGCTGGTACAGAAATGCCACAGTTCGCATCCCGCACTAAATTGTTACCAGCTGTGACAGCATGAATTACAGGCTTCCCAGACATCATATAATCCATTAATTTGTTAGGACTTATTCCATATTGATACAATTGTTTTCTCTGCCAACCAATATACAGGCAATCCATTTCCTTACAAAAAGTATGAACCTGTTTCTTAGGAATACTGTCAAGAAAAACTACATTACTTAATTTAAGCTTTCGTTGAAGTAATATTAACTTTTCTTTTTCCTGACCATGTCCTACCAATAAAAATCTTATAGGCAAATTAGCTGTTTGGCACTTACTCGCCGCATAAAGTAGTGTATGAAGTGCATTGGCTATTCCATGAGCTCCAGTATATCCCAATAAAAAGAATCCTTGTTTATGCAATTTGTCACATAATTCTTGATATTCTACACTTAACGGTTCCACTATATCATAGTCTTCTACAACTATCCCATTGGGAACACATATAAATTTATTATCTGCTAAACCATGCCTCTTCAAATAGTCCTCTGTATTAGGAAGAATAGAAACAACCTTATCAACATGTCTACACCAAAAGTTCTCCGTATACTGTATCAGCATAATAAAAGGATGATATTTACTCATTTGCCCTAATTCCATTGGTGAAAGTGGCCAAAGATCGTGCAGTTCAAAAACAAACTTAGCACCTGTTTTTTTAGTAAGTTTAAATGCTGGATAAACATCTAAAGGATAAGTAGATGATGCAATTACAACATCGGGAGCAAGACTTTTAAAATATGACATATTTGAATAAAGCTGTCTCACAAACTGCAGCATATTTTTAAATCTACAAAGTGTGTTACCAACATATTTATCTGTTGGTAACCAAATATATCTAATTCCATCAATAAATTCTTCTTTTCGCTCTTTTATCTCTATATTTTTTTGCCGTAAATGCGAAAATGCTGCCGTAATAACAGTGACATCATGTCCCTCTTTAACCCACTCTTTAGCCATATAGTAGGGACGAAATTCCATGCCATGATAGACTGATCCTGCGTAATGGTTTATCAACATTATCTGCATTTTATTATCTACCTTTTAATAATAATTCAACAATTTTCTTTCCACTATTTCCATCACCATAAAACTGTTCAGTAAAAGTATCAGGTGTAAATTTACTATCATTTACAGCCTCAATAATTTTTTTATAATCAGCTCCAACTAATATATTAGCACCATTTTTTACTAATTCAATCCATTCAGTTTCATCGCGTAAAGTAAAACACGGTTTAGAAAAAAAATACGCTTCTTTTTGCATACCGCCACTATCTGTTAAAACAGTATCCGAATTTTTTAAAAGATACAAAATATCAAAGTAACCAACAGGATCAATAACAGTCACATTATGTAAAACAATTTTATTTTCAGTCATAATTTTACGAGTACGAGGATGCAACGGTAAAATAACATTTTTAAATTTTGCCAATTCATCCAATGCACACATAATATTTGTCAATCGTTCAATATTATCCGTGTTTTCCGCTCTATGCACTGTTACCAAATAATAGCCGCTTTTCACCAAAGTTTTAATATGTTCGGATGGATTAGCAATTTTACCATAAAACTTTACAGCATCAAACATTACATCACCAATATTATGAACTCCATCAGTAATGTTCTCTGCACGCAAATTTTCTACAGCAATTCCTGTTGGACATAATAGCAATGTAGAAATTCTATCCGATAAAATTCTATTTACTTCTTCTGGCATTTTCATATTAAACGAACGTAGTCCAGCTTCAACATGCACGACAGGAATATGTAATTTAACCAGCCGCTAAAGCTCCGGCCAAAGTAGAATTAGTATCACCATAAATCAATACATAGTCTGGCACTTCATCAATAAGTATCTGCTCTATCTTTTCAAGCATACGACCTGTCATAGCACCTTGCGTCCCTCCCCCTAAATGCAAATTATAATGAGGTTTAGGAATGCACATTTCTTCAAAAAATATATCCGACATATTATCATCATAATGCTGATTCGTATGAATAATTTTTTCTTCAATATGTTCACTAGTCGCTATTTTATTATGTTCTTCAATAGCACGCGAAACAACAGCTGCCTTGACAAACTGCGGTCGAGCACCAACGATAGTTATGATTTTCATAATATCATTCCCCTAAAATGATTTTCACAAATTTTTTTATATTATTTGACCAAATCGCTCTTTCACGAATTATTTCTCGATTTATTCTAAATGCATTACATAAAAATTCGGGGATTTTACTTCTTTCATAATATAGACCATTTATTTTATCTTCGATCCACTCTGTATTTGCTGGAATATTAGATACTATTGGTATACATCCATAACTCATAGCTTCTAACAATGAAACAGATGTTGAATCTGATTTAGGAACAGAAATATAGTATCCACATTTTCTATAATAATATTGCTGTTTTTGTTCACTTAAAAAGCCTAAAAATTCTATATTATCTTTTACTTTTAGTTTCTCCGCTAATTTTTTTAATTTATTATCTTTACTTCCCTTATTAGCAATAAAGAGTTTGGCCTCTTTATTTTTTTCATAAATCCCTGCAAAAATATTTATAACAAGATCAATGTTATAGTTCTCCTCTAAAGCACGATTTGAAAAAAAATAATCATAATTCTTTTCCTGCTCTACTATTTGCGGTAAAACACCAACGCCAAAAGGAAATGTTATTATGTTATTAGCAAATTTGATTTTTTTTATTACTTCACACATATATGAAGAATCAGATGTTATAACATCTGATTTTGATAGACAGAATTTAGTGAGTAAAAAATACAACTTATTTTTAAAGGGTGTCACTAAAATATCGCTTCCCCAAGCGGATAATATAACCTTACCCTTATAATTAGATAACATTGCTGCAGCAATAGCAACACTGCCGTAACTAGTTATATAATGTGCGTTTATATAGCAAGGATCAATTTTCTCAATTATTTTTTTTACTGAAAGTATTTTCTTAAGAACATTTATATTTTCCCCTGATACCGATATATTGACTCTTAAATCATACAATTTATTATTATCAATCATTTCTTTTATTTCATCAGATATACCATTAAAAGATATCATATATATATTAAAATATTTCTTTAATTCTTTCGCCCATTTTAAAGTATGTGGACTACCACCATCAGCTAAAATTAAATATTTTTTCAATTTATATTACTCCAATATAAAATTTCTTTTACTTCCATAGAAATTCTGTCTTCCCAAGAAAGAATTTCTTCTTTCGCATATAATTTTGCGTTTTTAGCAATTTTACTTCTTAATACTACATTTTCTTTTAAAAGTAAAATATTATTATAAACATTTTTCACTATGTCTTCTTCAGATGAACAAGGTAATAGTATTAAATTTTTATTTTTATAAACAGACTTTGTATTCCCATTGTTTAATGTAATAATTGGCAACCCCGCGTTCATTGCCTCCAATAATGGATTGCCTAAATTAGACAAATCATACAGCGATAAAAACAAATCACAAGCAACCATATATTTTTGAACTTCTAAGTTTGATAATGCACCTAAAAAAATAATATTAGAATTATTTTTCAAACTTTCATAATGTTCTCTTTCTTCTCCATCCCCTATAATTAAAAGAAATGCATCTTTTTCTTTAATCATATTGAAGGCATTAATTGCTCTATCCACACGTTTCCATTTTACTAATCTTGATACCGTAATTGTTAAA
>ENA-OPSH01000297-OPSH01000297.1-human-gut-metagenome-genome-assembly--contig:-NODE-297-length-31290-cov-3.949832_pt1 | contig 31290 bp, 37 predicted proteins | sample MGYA00241802_ERZ501895 | MGnify/ENA primary metagenome ERZ501895 (study PRJEB25962, sample SAMEA2042304) | human gut metagenome | biome: human gut; feature: human-associated habitat; material: faeces...
AATTTAAACAAATTATTAATCAGAATTCTGTTGCATTTGCAAGTTGAATTCAGCTTTTGAAAAGTTGCGATTTGTCGATTTTCGTTTTCATATCCTTGTTTGTTTTTGTTTGATGTGACAAATGTATAGATTAAAACCGAACAAACAAAAGAAAAGTTCTGTTTTAACAGAACTTTAACAAATATAGATAGTTTGGTTAAAATATACAATAACATTAAATTTGTTCTATTATAGCAGTATGTTTATTTTTATTTATATATCTTTGCGTTTGGATATAATAAAACACTGATTATGGATATTAAAAGAGTAATTAAAGAACGTGGTTACACACTTGAACGAGTTGCAAATGAAATCAAGCCCCGCCCTATTAGTAAAGGGACATTATCTCAATCTATTAACAATAATCCAACTATCGACACGCTACAAAGGATTGCCGATGTAATAGGATGCAGCGTCGGGGATTTTTTTGCGGACGAGTTAAGTAATACAATAGTTTGCCCTAAATGTGGAACCAAGTTAAAAGTAACCGAGTCAAAAGATTAAGCCATGAAAAACAGATTTATTATAACAACTACTGATACAATAGAGAATTGTCCTATAAAAAGATATATTGATACAATATGCTCAAATATTGTAATAGGTACTAATGTGTTTTCTGATTTTGCAGCGTCGGTTACAGATTTTTTTGGAGGGAGATCTGGCTCATATAAAAGAAAACTCCAAATTATTTATAATGAAGCATCAAAAGAATTAAAACAAAAAGCTATAAACTTAGGGGCAAATGCCATTGTTGGATTTAAGGTAGATTTCGACGAAATATCTAGCAGAGATAAATCTATGTTTATGGTATCTGTTTCTGGAACAGCTTGTATTATAGAAAAAAATGATGAAGATATTAAAGCCGTGGATTGTCATTCTCAAATTTCATCAATAGATCTTCAAAAAGAAATTCAGCGAAGATACATAGTATCACGAATAAAAAAATCTTCACCAATATGTAAGGAATGGGTGGAATTTTTATTAGAAAACCCTCAAATAGAAATTGTAGAGGATCTCATAAAAAGGTATATATCACTAGATGTCAATTATAACTCTAATGAGGTAGAGGTAACTAATATAAAACAAATTTTATCAGTAATTCCTGCAAATCATATTATCCCTTTTGTTTACAAATATTTTAAGTATAAAAAAATAAGAGATTTGATTGAGAAATATAATTTATTTGATTCAAATTCTATTTACGAAATAATCAAACAAGAATTACATATTGGAATACATTTACTATCGGCTACAAAAGAATATTACAATACAAATGATTTACAAGGTATGAAAAGAATATTGGAATATTTAAATAATCTTCCAAATACTGGCAATATTGAGAATGTAAAAGGAGGCATATTTTCTAAATGCGATGAAAAAAAATTTGTATGTGAAAATGGGCATAAAAACTCTATTGATTTTATCTTTTGTGAGAAATGTGGGATAAACATTAAAGGACTGAATGAAGAAGAATTGAATATAATTGAAGAATTTAAGGAAAAATGTAATATTATTGAGGATTACATTAATTGATAAAATAATATTTTTTTATTGTGCAATTCCCTTTTTTTATTGCATTGGAAAAAGAGGAAGAAAAATTGAATACGCAACTATCTGCGTATTTTACCTTGCGTGATCTTGCCGTAATTTTCCCGGGTATTATGCTTTTACATATACCATTTTTTGGGGTATGTAAAATACATCTTGATGAGGTGTGTAGTTAAACATTTGATTTATTGGTTTTTCGGATTGCCTAAAAACTATACAATAATACTAACTATCCAGCCCCGTTCCTTATGGTTCGGGGCTTTGCATAAGCCATCTTCGGCAAGTAACCAAACTTGTTGATTTCCACCTTGGGTCGGAATAATGTTCCGACCCTTTTATTTTGAAATTGCAAAGAAAAAGCTGGAAATATTTGCGGAAATGTGAATTATAAGTTACATTTGCGACATGAAAGTAAGAAACGTCATAGCATATAAGCACTATTTCATAGATTTTGTGAAGTCGCTTTCCGAAAAGATGCAGGATAAGGTGGTGAAAACCATACAATATGTCGAAACGCTTCAAGTTGTTCCAGAGAAATACTTGAAGCATATTGAAGGTACAAGGGGACTTTATGAAATCAGAGTGCAATTTTCAAGTGACATAATACGTGTTTTTTGCTTTTTTGATGGTGAAAAAATGGTCATCTTACTGAGCGGCTTTCAGAAAAAGACGCAAAAGACACCGAAAAAAGAGATAGACCGGGCTGTAAGGCTCATGCAAGAATACTTTAATGAAAAGAAAAAAGAAAGGAAATGATTATGGAAACTTACACTATTGAGGATATAAAGAATAAGGTTTATGGAGAAATTGGCACTCCGCGCCGCGATAAGATTGAAACCGAACTTTCCAACCTTCGTGTTGGGCTTCAGATCCGCAATGCCCGTGAAGCGAGGAACCTAACCCAAGACCAGCTTGCTAAGAAGATAGGGAAAGAACGCTCTTTCATATCAAAGGTGGAAAGAGAAGGGAGCAACCTCACGCTCTCTACACTATATGACATCGTAACGAAAGGGCTTGGCGGGAAACTAGACATTAGGGTTCAGGTATAACCCCAATCCCCAATTGAATTCGGCTACTCCTTGTGATAATAGGTTGCGAATGTCACGCATAATATTGGGCACAAAATTATAGCATGGAATCTTGAAAGTGTATGAATTTCATGCATAATTCAACATTATTAACCTTTGAGGGCTATTATACGATTTCGTAAGGCAGTGAATCGAATATTTATCCCGCATTTCTCACAGAAGGTAAAATCAATCAAATCTCTTATTTTTATTACTTTGTTTTCTTAAAAAAAATAAAACTCAATCAATATTTTATTGAAAAGTGTATGAGATTCATATACTTTACTATATATTTGCAGAAAGCGTATGAAGATGTACGCCACCCGACTTGTCGTAAACACCTGTTTGTCCGTTTAGGCGGAGGCACATCTGAAAGAAGATGCGAATAGTCTGCTGGCTACATTGCTACGCAGACTATTTTTTTGTTTAAACCTAAATGAAATGAACAGACAACAGCAAGTTTTCGTAAGGTTGAAACTTAAAGCGAAGGCGTTAGGGTTCAACGCAAAGGAATTGAAGGGTATCGCCGCCAAGATTGCCGATAACCTGAAATCCGCAGAAGATGCCTCAGAAGAGGATGTAAACGCAGAAATCGACGAGCAGATAGAAGCGGTTCTCCCTTACCTCACTTTCGGCCAGTCGCAAGCCAACCGTTTGCTTGACGAATGGAAGAAGAAACACCCCGAATCAGAAGAAGATGATGATGACGACGATGACGATGACACGTCAAAAGGCGGCTCTCGTCAAGCTGGTTCAAACAAGAAAAATCCCAACAACAAAGGAAATGAACAAGACGAAGAACCCGCATGGTTTAAGTCTTTCAGAGAGCAACAGGAAGCCCGTTTTGCCGCATTGGAAGGTGAAAAAGTTTCTAACTTGCGTAAAGCCAAACTTGAAGCCCTGCTGAAAGACACCGGAACATTCGGTTCGCGTACCTTGAAAAGCTTCTCTAAAATGAGCTTTGAGAGTGACGACGATTTCGAGGAGTTCTATTCTGATGTTGAGGAAGACCTGAAGAATTACAATCAAGAGCGTGCAGATGCAGGTTTGGCAACATTGGCAACCCCTCCTGCTGCCGGAAGTAAAGGTTCGGGTAATCAAGACGAAGTATTAACCGACAAAGAAATTGAAGATTTAGTCAACACTTTCTAAGTCAAAAAAGAAATTGTAACAATGGGTGCAACAGCAAATTTAGCAAGCGAAATGGAAATTCTCAATGCCGGAATGGATTCTGTCGTAATTCGGCATTATGTAGCTGGCATTATCGGAGGTCGTACTCTTGACGTATCAAATTATAACCTTCCGGTTATTAAAGCCGGGCACGTTGTTATTCGTGATCCGTCAACAGACACGTACAAACCTATGCCCGTAAAATCATCTGGCGATGGATACGACTCACTTCCCGGTTCCCACGAATATGTAGGAGTAGTTGTATGTACAAAACCAACTAGTGAACCATTGGTTGGTATTATGTATAGTGGCGAAGTCAATGATTTGGCGAGTCCATACCCCATAGACGACATAAAAGCGGCTATGAAAACGGCATTGCCAACTCTTGTATTCTTACACGATTAATGTAGAAAGGAGGTAAAAAATGAAAGAATCACTATTTATTGAATACATCGGAAAGATTTTCCCGAAACTTCAAACTATCATCGAGAGAATCAATGGTAAGCGAGGCAATCAGCTTACATATCTTCACAAGACAATGCTTCGCAAAGAATATTCCGCAGACCAAAAGTGGGAAAGTGCATCAGTTAACACAACTTATGTTGCGGCTGACATGGTAGCAATGGACTCACCTCTCCCTCCCAAGATGAGAGACTCCATTGCTCACGCAAATGGTACACTGCCAAAGGTCGGAATGAAAAAAATTCTTCGTGAGACTCAGATCAACACAATCAACATCATGAAAGCTCAAGGAGCTGCGTTCACTAATATAGCTAACAAGCTAACCAACGATGCAGTAGCTTGTTCCGTTGGTATCGATGAAAAGAACGAAGCAAACTTTTTAACTGCTTTATCTGATGGTGTCGTAATCGTTGAAGATGAAAACAATACAGGAACTGGATTGCGCATAAATTTCAACTATTTACCGCAAAATAGCTTTGGTGTAGAAACCGCTGGGACTATTTCCTCTGATGACATAAAGCGTGTTATTGCAAAAGCTGACGCAGATGGAAACTCCATTACAACGATAGCAATCTCGTTATCGACTTACAATAAAATGAGACAAGAACAATGGGCAAAAGAATTGGTTGCCAACTATCGAGGTCAAACATTCGACAGCAACACTAAGTTGCCTGTTCCTACTGCTACATTATTTGACGAAGCATTTGCCGATGACAACAACGGAATTACATTCTTAAAGATTGACCGTACAGTCATTTCTGAGAAAAATGGTAAACGCATTCCGTACAAACCGTGGAATGCGAACAAACTAATATTCCTTACTACACAAGAAGTTGGCGCATTGGTTTGGGGCACACTTGCAGAAGTTACTAATCCCGTAGCAGGAGTAATTTATTCCACGGTAGATGAATACAAACTTATCAGCAAGTATTCTAAAAATGATCCTTTGCAGGAATTTACAAGTGGTCAAGCATTAGTTCTCCCTGTTATTGAGAATGTAGACCAAATCTACTCCCTCGACATTTCAGAGGCTCAAACGATTGACTCTACCGAAGAGGGAAAAGATTCTACCGATAAGAACATCACCATTTGGGGGCAAGCTTACATAAAAGCAAACTTCGTCGCAGAGTTCAATAAAATAACCGGTAAAAACTTATCGACGACTATTTCAGACGATAAGTTAATTGCTGCTGTAAACAAATTGAATGATGCCGATGAAGCGAAGCTCAAAAAAGCTGTTGAATCATATAAAACAACAAATGGAGATAGTTAAGCCATGAAGACAATTCAGCAAGCTCTCATAGACGAAATACATTATCCGATTTCTATCGGTTTTGTAGAGAATGTGATGATAAAACGCAAACTCAATCCTCTTAGTTATTGCGATTCAGATACAATGAGCTCAAAAGAGTATATGGGAGCTTTGGCTGACTGTCTTTGGTCTTTAGTTCAATCTATCAATTTTTCTGAAGCAGACAAGTCTTTCGGGTCTTTGTCAGATAAAGACAAAGAACGTATTCTGTTACGTGTTAACTCAATCTATAATGCCATTGGTGAACCTTCGGTAGAGTTGGAGGCAAAGCCAATGGTATATATAGGTGACTGCCTTTTGTAATATGTCAGTAATAAGACTATATCCACACAGATTGCAGTACCTCGTATCAAAAGATGGTTACGAGGATAGCAATGGTGATTATCATGAAGGAGAAACTAACTGGGAAGGCTGTATTGAATGCGACGCGGTTCCTGCCGGTAAAGCCTCTGAAAAAGAGTTTGACGATGGTATTGTAAGAAGCTATTCATATACAGTTTATCTACGTGCAAATTGTCGAACATTCATGATCGGTGACAGGATTAAGATACATCTGCTTGAAGGAATTGAAAGGGAGTTTAGTGTGAAAGGTTTCCATCGCTACCAGAAACAATGTAAACTATGGGTATAAGAATGACCACCAAGCTAAGCGAAGTGCATGACATGCTCATGAGAGAAGCAGAGCGTGTCGAGCGTCTTACTATTCGTGCTTTATCCAAACTTGGCGAACAATGCGTTACAAAAATTCGTGATAGAGCAGGTGATAAAAGTTGGTACGACCAAACAGGCAACTTGCGTAGTTCGGTTGGATATGTGATTGCTCATAATAAGAACATCATTCAATACTCAACTTTCAACCAAGTGAAGCAAGGTTCAGAAGGTGTAAAAACAGGTAAAGACTTAGCGAAAGAACTTGCTAAAAGATATTCCAATAACTATGTACTTATCGTAGTCGCCGGAATGAACTATGCTGAGTTTGTAGAAGCGATGGATAATAAAGACGTACTTGCATCAACCGAACTTTGGGCAAGAGAACAAGTTCCATTGATGCTTGAAAAACTTAAAAGACAGATTGCGAAATAATGAAATCCGATATTGAAATAGCTAAGTTCGTTTATCACAAAATTAAAGGTACAGAACTCGAACGTAATGTCTCCGGTAAATTGAGTGACAGAGGAAGGCCCAACAAATCTGATAAAGAAGATATAGTCATATCTGTTCTTGCAAATGAAGGTTGCGGGCAAATACAACGAGCTTATGTGAATGTCAATATATATGTCAAAGACTTATGGAACTCTGAAACCAAAACATGGGAAAAAGATTCAATCCGAATTTGTGAATTATGCGAACTATCGAAGTTTTTATTCGCTATACGAAAAGACGAATATCATACGGTTCCATCACAATGCAGTCAAAAAACTGATTCAACAGGAGTTTCATTTGAAGACGGACATACAGAGCATTTCATTAATAACAAACTGTACATAGAGATAAATAACGAATAAATTTTTAATATAAATTAGGTATATCATGGCAGTAATAGGATGGGGTAAGCCCCGTGTATTTATAAAAGATTTGGATGCTTCTGCTCCTAAATGGGAGGAATTACCTACCCCTGTGGAAGATTCTACACAGTTGACAACAACAAAAGGAGATAAACAAGAAGCAAAAATCGAAGGAGGCGAAAATGAGGATGTAAAGTATGGAAAGAATACCTATGCTTTGGCATTGAACATTCGTGCCGCAAAAGGACGTAAGCGTCCTGTAAGTGATAGCGATGGTGTTGTTGCACACAATTATGCCGTTGTTGTTCAACCGGAAGACCCAGAAGTTCAAGGCTTCTGTATGGAGAAAACGACAGTTTCCGTCGAAGACACCTTTACTTCTGCTGACGGTGGTGTTTGGGCATACACTTTTGATGCTTTGAAAGCAGCCGCCGATAAAAAACAAATTCAGTGGGGTAAAATCATCGTGACGGAATCCGGTGGAAACATCAGTAAAATTGAATGCGATCCTGAAGATGAGTCTGGAGACGGTGATAAATTCGAAGTAGCTCCTAATCCAAGTGTTGGTGTATAATTCAATAGGTTGTAGATAGAGCCAAACGTGGGGGCTTCGTACCCACGTGTTCTGCGTATCTGGTGTAACGGTAGCACATATACACTCCATGTATAAAGTTGTGGTTCGACCCCACAGTTGCGCTCAGTATAATTTATTTTGCATGGACAAAGAAGGGAAAATAATAGAAATGGATATTGCAGATACTATCATGGAAAGACCTTATGAGTTCCATATAGGAGAAATGCAATTCTACTTATACCCTGCCACATTGGGTAAAATATACCTTTTATCACGTCTTACCGAAAATTTAGAAATAAATAAAGACTTCCTTTCTCTAAATCCATATATGGAAGCATTACGATTATGCGATTCCAAAAGAGATATTATATGCAAAATATTGTCTTACCATACATTCGATAAAAAGGAAGAATTATTCAATAGCCACCTAATAAATGAAAGACGAAAGCTATTTGAAGACAACCTATCGAATGAAGAACTTGCTCAACTATTCATAATAGTGTTATCAAAGGATAACATTGACCAGTTTATTCAACACTTTAAGATTGATATTGAGAAAAAAGAACAAGAAAAAATATCAAGAATCAAGAAAAAGAAGTGTAACACTATAACCTTTGGAGGTAAAAGTATTTATGGTACTTTGATAGATATAGCCTGCGAACGCTATGGCTGGACTATGGACTATGTTGTATGGTGTATTAGTTATGCCAACCTGCATATGTTACTTAATGATTACATAACATCTATATACCTTACTGACGATGAGATAAAAAAATATCATATATCTACGGACCGAACATTTATAAACGGGGACGATCCTAAAAATATGGATAAAATAAAAGGAATGAAGTGGGACTAAAACTCAATGAATTTACCTCGGTCGTATTCACTATAAGAAAAACATATATTATGTAAAAGTGCGTTATTATCCTCGTCAACATTAATTACTTTATATCCATAAAAATAAAACATCGGCCATGTAAAGCCGTCAGGTTTATAAAGTATTACAGCCAAATATACCCCTGTTTTTATGTCCTCAAAAATATTTATTCCAGAAAACGTGTCAGATGTATATGCGGGAGTCAACTCATTACCCAACTTATCTCTTAAAACTTGAGAATCGCCGTACTCCATTGTAGACATATAGCTGTCATCAAAGTCTCTTGCTGTTTCATATTCATATAAGCGAACCAAAGAAGGAGATGCAATTTTATTATCACATTTTACATTAATCATTACTGATAATATCTCAGGATCATTATCTGAGCAAGATGTAATGGATAAAGCACAAACTATGATTAGCAAAAACTTTCTCATAATTCTAAAATTTGTATTAGTTACGTTTGTCATTTTTCTAATTCATTTTTCTTTGCAAGCCAATAATTCGCCTCTTTCAATGCCAAATCAAGACCCTCTTTAAGACCATCGGCATAATTAAAAATATCATCGATAGTCTCGATGTCAATCCATTCATTCGTCTTGTAGTTATCCTTTGGCAAGCATATTTTTTTACTCCGTTTCCCTATATAAATGCGGCAAATCCACCACCATGTACTACCATCTATGTTCACGGAAAAATAAGTCTTGTAGTCGTTATATTGAATACGAGATACATCTACATACTGCCTCAATATACTACGCACGATATTATAGGCATCTATCTCCTCTTGTGTAGTAACTATACCTTTTTCTCGGTCTTGAAATACTACACCATCAGGAAGTTTTTCTTCATTCATTTCGTTCGGCTGTTGATTTTCATTCTCAACCTCCTGTGGCATTTGTTTTTCATCCTTATTCTCATTCTTCATAGCCACATTCAAACGGTCGGATATAATATCGTTAATCACCGAAGCAATGGATTTCTTAACAATAGGTCTATATTGGTCCACAAGTTTTGCCGTATATTTCCCATCATTAAGATTACGGACAAAATAACGTGTAAATTCATCGTCCGGCATTTGGAAATTACGATTAAGCATTTCTTTTACTTGTATCGTGATTTGTAACTCTTGTGCCGTACTCAATATATCTTGCTCATTATAATAAGACTTATGAAACTTTTTCAGTTGCTCAATATCGTTGTCCGATAAATCAAGCATATTCACCACAAGGAACGGCTTTTCGTCCATTATGTTCACCTTTTCTAAATCTGTATAAAAGCGATATTCTATTCCATTCGTCAAGACCCCAAACCTAGCCTTTGAAGCAACAAAATATCTTTGTAACTGAGTGTCATGTAAATTCAAGTTTTGTTTACAATGCTTGCATTCTATAAGTAGTATAGGATTTTCGTCCTTCATTATGGCATAGTCTATTTTTTCGCCTTTCCTCTTAACTAAGTCACAATCCATTTCCGGTACAACCTCAAAGGGATTGAATACATCATACCCCAATGCTGCTATCACAGGCATTACAAAAGAGGTTTTTGTCGCTTCTTCCGTTGCTATGCTATCCTTCTGTTTAGCAATTTTCTCTACAATCTGTTGAATTGTATCTTTGAAATCCATATCTTATGCTGTTAAGATTGTTTCGTCAAAAGTATAATACAATAATCATTTATTAAAATATTTATACTCACACATTAGTTAAACTTTATTAACTCTATTCTATTTTATCAAAAGTATATGAATTTCATACACTTTTGTATATTTGCAAATGATGTGATGTTACATCTACCCCTTTTAATCGAAAAGACTCATGGCCGGACTTCATTTTGATATAACAGGCGACAATTCTAATTTTCTTCGTAAACTACGAGAAGTAGAAACCGGAGTAACCAATACTTCTAAGGAAATAGAAAAAAATGGATTGGGCATAGAAGATATGTTCAATAAAATGACGAAAGCAGCTGCAGCTTTTGGTGCTGGATTTACAGCAAAAGAACTTATCCAAAATATTATACAAGTAAGAGGTGAATTTCAACAATTAGAGGTCGCCTTTACCACTATGCTTGGAAGTAGTGAAAAGGCAAACGTCCTTATGGCTCAGCTCACAGAAACAGCCGCCAAAACTCCATTCGATCTACAAGGTGTTGCCAATGGAGCTCGTCAATTATTGGCTTACGGTACTTCTGCCGAAGATGTTAACGAGACTCTTATACGATTAGGGAACATTGCAGCCGGACTTTCACAACCTTTGGGCGACTTAGTATATCTCTATGGTACAACTATGACACAAGGTCGACTTTATACACAGGACCTAAACCAATTCACTGGACGAGGTATTCCAATGATAAAAGAACTTGCCAAAGAATTTGGAGTAGCTGAAAGTGAAATCAAAGGAATGGTAGAAGCTGGTATGATAGGGTTTCCAGAGGTTCAGAAAGTCATACAGAACCTTACCAACGAGGGTGGTATGTTCTTTAACTTAATGCAAGAACAAAGCAAAACCATTACCGGACAGATTTCTAACATAGGAGATAGTTTCTCGATGATGTTGAACGACATCGGCAAAGCGAATGAAGGTATTATCAATGATGCATTATCCAGCGTCTCTTATTTGATAGAAAACTATGAAAAAGTAGGAAAAATACTAATTGAATTGGTCGGTACATACGGAGCATACAGAACTGCGCTCATTACTATTTCCGCCATTGAGAATTTGCGCTATCAAGCCACTCTTGCTCACATGGCAGGATTGACAAAGATGCAAGCTATTATTACCGTTCTGAAAACGAAAACGGATGCTCTAAATGTAGCAATGGCAAAAAATCCATATGTTGCAGTAGCAGCGGCAATAGCAGCACTAGGTTTAGGTATTTATAAATTAGTCACTTATCAAACAGAAGCAGAAAAGGCACAGGAAAGGCTGAATGCTGCGGAAAAAGAATCTGAGAAAGCATCCTTATCTGAGCAAAGGGAACTTGCTAAGCTCAAGGGAGAATTATCTGCATTAAAAGAAGGTACAAATGAATATAATACCGTCAAAGAAAAAATTGTTGCAGGGTATAGCAAGTATTATGAAGGTCTAGAAGAAGAAATCAATAAAGTTGGACTCACGGAAGAAGCATATAAAAAACTCACAGATGCAATCACGCATTCTTACGGGGCAAGACAATACCAGCAATTCAAGTCGCAGCAGGAAGATTGGTTGGACAACATAATGTCCGATAATCTCGGAAAGATACAAGACCGCCTATATAGCGAGTTAGGAGATAAAGAAGGTGCGAAACTCTATTCACAAATCTACCATGCCATATTGGAACGAAGAGATTTGGATGCTGAGATCCAAGACAAACTAAATGAAATACAAGACAAAGGTACGATTTTTGCGGATTCACGTATTAATACATATATCTCCAATATCCGAGAAGCGCAAAAAATAACAGAGGATTTAGATGAAAAAGCGCGTGAAAAGTTTGGCGTTACAAGTATAAATACCTCTCAACAGGCAGCAAATGAGCCATTTTCCACCGAAGGTAAATCCATCTCCCAACTTGAAGAAGAAATCAAGAAGGCCGAAACCTCACTTGCCTCATTAAAAAAGGCCCTTGCAGACGGCAGCGGCACGAAAGAAGCAGTGGATCAACAAGAGGCTTATATCAAGTCGCTTCAAGACACTATACTTGAACGTGAGAAAGATTTGAGGGTAATCAATGAAGTCAAAACACAAATCTCAAAATTAGAGAAAGAGCAGGGAGAAACTGTAAGTGGAAGCAAGGAATATAATGCGTTACAATCACGAATTGACGCACTCCGTGCAAAGTTGCCTAAAACCAAATCTGATAAAGCGGCTGAAGATAAGCAAGCAAAAGAGCAAAAAGAGGCCGAGCAGAAACTTGTTGATGAACTTCTTGAGCTTCGTAAAAAAAATCAAGAGAAAGAAATCTCCCTCTGGGAAGAAGGTAAAGATAAGAAATTGAAGCATATTAACTACTATTATGAAGAACAGAAAAAAGAAATTAAAAAGAAAGAGAAAGAGCTGGCCGAGTTAAACAAAGTAGCTAAGATTGAACCCTCCAAGCTTAATGAGAATGGACTAACAACTGAACAACAGGAAGATATTGATACCGCAAATAGGTTAAATGAAAAGAATAAGAATAAACAGACCAAAGAAATTCTCGATGATGAAATTAACGCAATGAACGATTATCTTGCCGCTTACGGAAACTATTATGAAAAGCGTAATGCTATTATTGCGCAAGGCGAAGCTCGTAAGGTAGGCAAAAACGAATGGGAACAGAAGGCTATTGACGAAGAAACAAAAAAGTCACTCTCTGATTTGGATATAGAGGCGAATAAATCTACGTCTGCCATAAGTAAATTGTTTGACGATATGCGTCAACACTCAGTTGCAGACATGCGTCTCATTGCTAATGACGCTGAACGGGCATTCCAATTCTTGCAATCAAGCGAATGGGACGAAAACAAAGGTCTTGAATTTGGTATGACAAAAGAGAGCTTCGACACATTGCGTAAATCTCCCGAAGAATTAGAACGAATTAGAAAAGGTATAGATAATGTCCGTAATTCCGCAGATCAATCTGAAACGGGGTTTAACAAACTAGCTAATGGTCTTAAAAAAGTATTCGATGCCGGTTCAAACACAAAAAAATTGCAAGATGGACTTGAAGAAATAAGAAGTGGATTGAGTGAGGTATTAAGTGTGGCCCAATTCCTTTCCGACACATTTTCAAATCTCGGAGAGGCTTTCGGATCTGATACACTGTCAGGCATTGCCGAAGGTATCAATGTGGCTATGGACGGCCTCAATTCAGCTATGCAAGGAGCAGAGGCAGGTGCTATATTTGGACCGATAGGTTCTGCTGCTGGTGCTGCCATCGGTCTTGTCTCCTCTCTTGCTTCCTCTATCGCAAAAATCCACGACGCAAAAAATGAAAAACGGATTCAGAAATTACAAGATCAGGTAGATACACTTGACCGTTCGTATGAAAAGTTAGGCAAGTCCATTGAAACTGCTTACGGAAAGAGTGCTTCCAGCTTGATTGAAGACCAAAATAAATTGCTAGAACAACAAAAAGTACTTATTCAAAATCAAATTAAAGAAGAACAAGATAAAAAGAATACAGATAGCGACAGAATAAAAGAATGGGAAAATCAAATTGACGAAATAAACAATCTCATTTCTGATAACAAAGAAAAAGCTATTGATGTCATATTTGGTGAAGACCTAAAAAGTGCTATTGACAACTTTGCAGAAGCTTATGCAGATGCATGGGCTTCTGGCGAGAATAGGGCTAAATCTGCAAAAGATGTTGTAAAGCAGATGATGCAACAAATGGTAACAGAGAGCATTAAGGCAGCAATTAAATCCTCAAATAAAATGGAGGAAATACGCACTAAGTTGCAACAATTTTATGCCGACAACGTGCTTTCTCAATGGGAACAAGATTACATTAACAACATGGCTGAACAGCTTCAACAAGAAATAGATGCTCAATTCGGTTGGGCTGATAGTCTCATGGGAGAAAGTTCTACCACCGAACAAAAGTCGACAGCCGGAGGTTTTGAAACCATGTCACAAGATACAGCAACGGAATTAAACGGCCGGTTTACAGCGTTGCAGCTTTCTGGTGAAGAAATCAAAAATCAAATGATTTCAGCCGTAATCTCTCTAAATTCTCTTTTATCTGTATCAACTAATAGCAATTCTATACTAAATAACATTCTTAATCAACATGTGATTACGAATGGCTACTTAGAAGACATTGCAAAATATACGAAATTATTAATTGATATAAAATCCGATATAGCACAAGTCAATAGGAATACTAAAGATTTATAGATATGAATACAGTAAAAGAAATAATGATGGCTGCTTTACAAAAAGGAGCTTGCGATAAGTCTTATGGTGTTAGTGACTGGAAAACTCTAGTATGGTTGTTCTTTACACCACAAGGCATAGAGTTTTGTGAGAAGAACAACTTCCCTCCTATTGAAACGTTCCGTGAGATGAGTAATGATATTGCTAATTATTGCGTGTTTGTCGACACTAAAAATGTAAAAAGAAGTAATGATACCAATATTGCTTTAATAGGCAATACCAATGCGGAACTAGTATTTGACGATAATACTAGAGTTCACAAAGTTATACTCATGCATGGAGCCAGAGCTATAATAGTTGCCCGTAATTACGCAGTTATTAGACTTATAAACATACGAAATTGTCCTGTAGAAATCAATAAAGACAAAACTTCAGTTATACTTAAATAAAATGGCATCGGGAGAGTTTTACATAAATGGGAAAGACTGCTATACAACTTGGGGTATAAGTATGGATACATCATCTCTTTCCTCCTTAATGACACCGTCACCTTTAAAAGAGTTCATCGAAAACAAGTCTCGATTAGAAAATGGCAAACGAGTCCTGTCCTCTAATCCTAAAATCGATGAACGAAATATCACTTTAACTTTTAACCTGACGGCAAAAACGGAAGAAGAATTTTTTTCAAGATACAACAACTTTTGTGAAGAATTGGCAACAGGCATAATAAATATAAAAACAAAGTATCAACCAAATATTACTTACAAAACAATCTATATTTCATGCAATCAATTTACGCAATTCATGAGAGGAATAGCACGATTTTCTCTAAAACTTGTCGAATATAACCCAGCAGATAGAAATTCATAAAAAAGTGCATGTTTTTCATACACTTTTATTATCTTTGACTGAAATCGTATGAAGATATACGAAACCATCATGATAGACATTAAAAACATACAAGGAGATACTATTTTATCAGTTCCTATAACAGAAGAATGTGTTCATGTAGAGGAATTGATGAAATCCGATTATGTAGAATTGTCGTGGAACTCGGACCAAAATGAAGAGATTCCGGTAGGGGCTTATATTATACTCGATGGTGAGAAATATTCTCTTTTGGATCCATATAATCCAAAACAAAAGAACGAGGTCGAATTTCAATACAAACCACAATTTCATTCGAAATTTATATCATGGGGTAAAGTGCCTTTTTTCATGTATTCTTACGATGAGAATAACGAGATAACTAATCGGGAGCCGGATTGGTCTCTTACCGATAACCCGGCCAATTTCATGAGTGTTATTTGTAAGGCTATCGAGAACGAAACCGGGGATACATGGACTTACGCCGTCGATTCTTCTCTTAACGCTTCCACTTCTTTGTCTTTCCAATCAATCGACATATTGTCTGCCTTGAACAGTATAGCCTCTGCGTTTGAGACAGAATGGTGGGTTGAGAAAGATTCCATGATTATTCATCTGTCGAAATCCGAACATGGAGCTGTTGTTTCTCTCAAAGTTGGTGAAAACATCAATACACCTTCGGTCACGGAGGGAAAAGATGGGTATTATACCCGATTTTACGCATTCGGGTCAACTCGAAACATCGTACAGGAATACAAAGGTGCTAATGTCAACAATTTGGTCAACAAACGGCTGACTCTTGACCCTAAAAAATATCCGAACGGATATAAAGATATAAGGCCAAACCTTCAACAGGGAGAGATATTTAGCAAAATCCTACTGTTCGATGATATATACCCTTCATCGGAACTCTCCATATCAGATGTCAGATTCCGCCTTATGTGGCGTATAGACTCGGAAACGAATGATAAAATACAGATAGGCACAGATGAAAATGGAGACCCTATATACGACCAATATGCGATATGGTATTTTCAAATACCGGAATTTAACTTCGACAATTCCCCTTATGACGAAGAAAAAAATCCGAATGGTATGCGTATACCAAATAAGGAACCTTCGGTACATTTCCAATCGGGGGCTTTGCAAGGTATGGAATTTGAGCTTATATACCATGATGAGAGTAAAACAATAACGAGTGATGATGGCATAAGCTTCGAAGTCAAAAAAGGAGATTTCGAGATTAAATATAAAGAGGAAGAAGGTAACTATATTATCCCTGCTATTACGGGACTTATACCGTCGGAAAATGACGATATTATCCTATTCAACGTCAAAATGCCGGAAGAATATACAGATTCGGCGTACATACGGCTGGAAACAGCTATGAACGAAGAAATAGAACGGCTTTCTTCCGACCAAAACAACTACCAGTTTTCATCTAATCCTGTGGTGTTCGATGAAATCAATCCTGATTTATCCATAGGAAGAAAAGTCGAATACATAAACGCAGGATATTCATATGTTACTCGTGTTATAAGCCTTACAACCAAACTCGACTATCCTTGCGAACAGACTATTACCATCGGGAACAACCTAATAAAAGGGAATACGCAAGAACTGAAAGAAGAGGTTGCATCTGCCAATAAGAATATCGACTTAATTTCTGCCATCAATGATATGACGGCTTCCCTGCAACAATCGTATCAACGGACTGTAAAACAAATGCAGGAAGGATTTGCCCGTATTAACGATATGTGGAAATTCGACACAGAGTTGGAAAATACGATATACTCGAAATTTAATGTGTATTCACAGGGTGGAATATCCGCTCTTGGTGTATGGCGTGGAGAAGGGGGTGGCGGTGGCGAAGGAGGGCTCATCAAGCTCGTTCATGGGTTCGACGATCTGGGTGGGGCGTTCGACAACACCACGATGACGGAGACCTTCAATGCCTATACGATTAACGAGATTTGGAAACTCGCCAACGCCGGCGCATCTACGATAGGTACAGGCAATGTGGTGACGGCCGTCAGCAAGACAGCCCTCGGTATCGTTGTCACCAAAGGCATCACCCTGTACGATTGGGTGCAGCAGCCGAACAAGCCTACCTATTCGCTCTCGGAGATAAGCAACGTGAGCGGTACATATACGGGGCTGACAGTCGGACGTGCGGTCGAATCGGACAATGCGAAAAAGTTGAACGGGCTTGACAACGGGGCTTTCCTGTATAAAAGGGGCGGCATGTATGAGACAGCCACCGGAAACGGGTGGCTGATTCGCACGAAAGTCGAGGAGGCCGAGGCGGCTATGTTGACGTTGCATTTGATTGGAAATGGATATTATAGCCGACGAATTATCAATACGATCGTACAGGCGTACAATTATGCCCCGAACGATGTCGAGTTTACGGCTACGGCCGGTACGCATTTCGGTGACGATTTGGGTGACGTGAAGGTGTTCTTGTACGGGGGACACGTGTGTTTTTGGGTTTCGGCCAAGACGGATTACCAGACCTGCTCCATATTCGTCTATAACACATACGGGGCATTGAACGGGACTTGCGAGAACTGTGTGGAGAGCATATCGTTGTCTCCCATGCCGACAGTCGGTGTAAGCAAGCTGACCGTGGTTACCCCGTCTGTCGCCTTGACGGATAACGATTCCATCGCAGCTGACAGGCTCAAGAACTATCGCCTGTTTTGGGGAAATCCATTTGACGGAACGAACGATGTGTCCGGAAGTCTGTCGGGAGTTCGGGATATAACGATGGATGGAGACATCGATGGAGCGAATGTAATCAGGGCTACGAGTATAAACCTTTCGACCGGTAGTAAGTCTGTATCCATTTCCGCCGGAAGGATTGTGGCGACAAATAACATAAGGTCAAAGGAGAGTGTCACGTCGGACGGTAACATCACGGCCGGAGGGGATATATCGTCGCAAGGCAATATCTCGGCACAAGGCTCGGTCACCGCTCTAACGACTTCGGACAAACGTTTGAAGCGAGATTTCGATTACACCCGAAGTTATACCGACAGGCTCTTGGCGATGGGCAGGGTATGCGATTTTCTATACACCGAAAAAGCACGGAAGCGTAACAAGGGCGGCGTGGACGGGGAAGCCCATACGGGGCTGATCTATCAAAAGGTGAAAGAGGTATTGCCATCGATGGCCTACGAAACGGAGGACGGTTACGGGGCTCTGAACTACCTGTCGCCCGACTATATCAACACCATCGCCGGGGCAACGCAGGAGACCGCCCGTCTGGTTAAAGCCCTTATGGGAGATATAGAACGATTGAAAAAAGAATTGTCCGAATTAAAAGGGAAAGGAGGAAAGTGAGCCTATGGCCATCGATAAAAACAAGATAGCAGCTCCGGTAGCGATAACCGACCCCTATAACCTACTTGGAATTTATCCGAAGAACGGGGTATGGGACGTGGCCGACATCGTTGCCCTCGAACGACCCCTGTTGCAGGGTGGCCGTCCGGGACGTATCAACAAGTGGAGCCGGCATAAACCGGTGCGCTATCCGCAGGCTGCACCGCTTTCCGAAAACTATCCCCAGCAATCCGGCGGGGTCACTACATACGTCGATCAATGGGAAGGAAGCGAGACGGATAAGAATCAAGGCATACGCTATGGCTTGAAAGCCACGATACCGCACGGCACGAATATCGTCGCTATCCATGATACCTCTTTCGATTATGTGGCGTATCCGCATCCGGGGACGGATTTTTGCCGCCTGAGCGATTTCGACGGCTACGACCACAATGCGGAACCCAATCTTACCGGAAGCAAAATTGACGAAATCAGTGCGGACGTGCCGTATCTTTTTGTCGACATCAACTATTACGACACTTCGGTGAATCCTACCGGCGTACCCGTCGAGTCGTGGCTGTCGCTGGCCTCCGACAAGAGTATCGGCGATTATTACCCGGCTATTTTGGCAACCGATGGAAATGGAAGCAGTTTTGCCCGATTGCTGACAAATACCTCGACAAATACCGTAACCACCTTGCGGGTGGGCAATGTGTGGTACTCCGCTTTCAAGGTCAAGTTTTTCAGTGACGGTACTACTCCGCCGATACTTCCTGTCGGACAGAGCGACACATTTCCGGGGGAGGATTCGATAGGGACGAATTTGAAGGTGACATTGTTCCTTATCGATAAGAAGTCGTTCGAATACTGGACAGGGGTCGACAAACAGATCACCGTGGCGGATTATTTCCCCATACCCACATCGATAGCCATGACAGCCGAGATAAACAGCACATATACCCCGATTAAAATCGTGGATTTCACTTTCCTTTCGAGTTACTTTCAGGTGCGTATCAGTTTTCCGAACGGGAATCCTACGGTGGGTGAGAAATACACCTTCCGCATTTCGGGCTCTGGATTCCTCGCGATCTATGATTACGAATACAAGGGAGCAGGGATTCTCATTTTGAATATCCCTTTGGGGACGACACATCCAGACCTTCCACCGGGAACCCATACATATTACTTGACCTGTTCCGTGTATGGGGTCTCCTCGTCGGGAGAGGCCGGCGTCCAACTCGACTCCCTATCCAAAAACGTGACATTCGACATTCCCGACAGCGGGATTATCAGTTAACCATAAATACAAAACATTATGATTGAGTTAGTAAAAATCAGCGAAAACATCAGCCGTTCGTTCAACGGAAAAGAGACTGTGGAAACCCTGCAAGCGGTCAATTACCGAATTGTGGAGAATGGAGTGGAAAAAGGCCATGTCACTGTCGGGCAAGGCAGTTTTAACATGAATGTCTATTCCATGACCTCCACGGTCGAGGAAACGAAAGCTCTGGTGGAAAAAATGTTCAACGCATTATCCGATGGCAGCGATGAGTGAAAAAGAGCCCATAGTGAAATACTCGTGGGAGGATATTAAGTTTACCATTGGCTTTGAGGACAAGAACGGGAGCCCGATCGATGCCGAGACGAAGAGGTTTAAGTTCATCTACAAGGACGAGGCCGGTTGTTGTTGCGAAGTGAGCTACGACGGAAAGACACGTAAAAACTGTGTGTTCCGTGACGGCGTGCTGTACGGCATATTCAATTCCGGGACTTTCCGATATGGCTTGCTCACGGTCGAGAGGCACTACTGGATAGAGGATGCCGATTTCGATGACGGCAAATGGGACTATGGCGATGTTTACAAAACCAATATAATCATCAAGTGATATGGCAGATAGTGATTGCATAATCGTTCATGAGCAGGTGGTAGTGCCCGATGCCGTTGCGGTAAAAGAACAGATCGTCGTTCCAGACACTGTTACGGTGAAAGCGAGGGTCAGCGTGCCGGCTATTGTTCAAAAACCTAAATTCATTCCCGACCCATCATGGGGAAATCTTGACGAATGCCCGGATAATGACATTTGGTTTGTGGTGACAGACGATAAACCGACGACATTTGAAGATTATATTTTTGTGCAGTACTCCTCTTTTAATGTAAAAAGTTATAAGATAGATTGGGGAGACGGTAGTGAAATTTATACCGCTATCGCCCCAACGACTACCAATATAACAAACCATAAATATTTAAAAGGAACTGGCAGAATAGATACTAATGGCAGGGAATTTTGGATAATGAAGGTTACGTATGAATTACATTCGATTGACTATCACCATTATATTTATCCAAACGGTTATGTGTATGTAAATTACCCTCAAAAGATATTTAATATAGCTCCTTATAAATATATTGTATTCGGAAAGAATCTTCGTAAGTTTGAGTTCTCCTCCTTCGACATAGCGACATTCCCCTTAGAAGCCATTAAATTTCTATCGGATACAATAGACATGATTCCCTCTTTTCCTTATAATAAAACCAGATTGAAATACATATTACATGCCGGGGATACTTTAAAATTAACTAAGCTAATCGGTTATAGATTTCGTAATGGTGTCTGTCAAGATTTGAGTGACATTCAGATTGAAGGAGGAGAACTTGGAGAATATTTATGGGGTTGTGAAAATCAAACCAGAGGTAAAGTAGACCTTTCTAAAATGAAGGTATCATCGGATAACCGATGGAGTCATTGCTTTTATGGAACTGGACAAATGGTCGAGGAAGTAATCATGCCTCAGGAACCATTTACCGGTACTTATGTTAGGAACTGTTTTTATAATTGCATCTCATTGAGAAAATTGGTATTGCCCAAATCGATGCCGAATGTAGAGGATGCATTAGGATTTTTGCAAAATTGTAAACAGTTATATGATTTTGAATTACCAAGCGATTTTGGGTCAAAAGGAAATGGACTCATTCTTACTATGCAGTATGTACCAAAAACCATGAGATTGGACCTAAAAAATACAAAGATAAGATGTTTAGTGTGGTCAAGTGAAATAGAACATTCAAGTATTGGTCTAATTGGGTTAACATTTTCATCGGAATCCCCATTTGATTATCAAATTAGTAACGCACATTTATATTTTCAGTTTGCTCCACTTTCTTATGACGCCATAATAGAAATTTTTAATCAGTTACCAAATTTCAAAGGTGAATCAGTAAGAGTTATTAACATAAATGGATGTGCCGGGACATCTGAACTTACGGAAGAAGATATAAAGATAGCTACGGATAAAAATTGGCAAGTAATAGGAGTTTGAAAAATGATACGGAAAAAAGCGAGATACGGGTATTTATTGGTGTATAAAACAGATGAGTATATCACGGTTACTCCGGCTGTTTCCGCTCCGGACGGAACCGATCTGACGGATTGGGAGGAACTCCCCGAAGCGGAGGCGAGAGAATTGGAACGAGTGTTTAACGAACAACGAGCGAATTGATATGGGAGGGATAAACGAGGCTACGGAGGTAGCCAGAGGGATAAGCGAACAGGGGTTCTTGGTGATGACCGCCGCATTCTTCTTGGTGTTGTCGGCCATGATGATGGTGGCCTGCTTCAAGTGGTTCAAGTCGATTATCACCAAGAGCATGGAGGATTACGGAGAATCCCTGAAAGAGCTTATTGAAAAGACGAACGACCAGAATAACATGTTGTCCGACATATCGGAAGGTCTTAGACCGGAAACGCAGCTTCGAATAAAGAACATGACGAGTGAATTTTTCAACCTTTCCGCCAGACGGGTTTTGGAAATTATCGAACAAGTTAGGAAGGAAAACCATATATCCGACAGGAATAGGACGCATGAAAAAATTATCGGAAATCTCACGAACCAGTACGAGGACAGGAACAGCCGTTTCGACTACTTTACCTATCGGGGTAAACGTCTTTCATGTTATACCAATCCTGAATGGATAGACTGGGTGGCAGAGGTTGTCGAGAACGAGATATATGCCCATACGGTGAACGATGACAGGGCTAAAACCAATGTATTTTCTGTCTATGACCGTATCAAGCTCGATTTTTATCACCGATTAAATAACGAATAATATGAAGAAAATTTTGGAAAGAATCAAAGGGTTGTTATTGTCTATTCCCCACGACAAGCTGCTGCATTTTATCGCAGGAGGTGTCATCGCCTCTTTCTTCTCCATCGTGATAGGTGCGACGGCGGAATATTGTGTGCTGTTCTCTGCCATAGCGGGCTGTATCAAGGAGGCTGTCGACGAGTGGAGGAAGCCGGGGGCTTGGTCGTATGCCGACTTGCTGGCGACCATACTGGGTGGGCTGGTGATTCAAATCGAGGTTTGGATTGCCTGACGAAAAAAAAGAATTTTTATAACCCGGCGACGGGAAAGCGTTCTTTGACTTCTTGGAATCACCGTTTTAATGTTAAATATACAGTAAAAATTGAATCGTTTTTGCTTCTAAATAATCTTTGTTGTATATTTGTGCTACAAATTTTATTCGGATTATTTGATTTTAATTTCAGATTATCCCCAATTATGCCAAATCTTAAAGCAAAATCTGAGGAGAACATTCATGCCGCAAATTTGTTAATAGATAAAAGCTTATTTACGGCTTCTGTACATTGTTCTTATTATGCAGCATTCCAAATGTCGAAATATGTTTTGGCTAATTTCTGTGATGTTGGGTATAAAGAGCAAGATAATAATTCAAAAGGTCAAGGATCTCATCAATATGTTTCTACTGTTATGAGCAATAATCTTGAGAAGAAAAATAGATTTTACATGATTGATTATAACAGGCATTACAAAACAATAAAATACTTGCGAAACAAAGCTGATTATTCTACTGATTTTATTGATAAGGAAGAAGCGAAAGAGGCACTTGAATCATCAAATGGTATCATAAGGTTGTTAATTTCTAAATATTGTGAGTTATGAATGCAACGGATTTTATTATCTCCAAACTTAAATCGATTTCCTCGAAAATACCGGGAATAGGGATTAAGTATGCTTATGACAGACCTACTGATTTCCATATCGTGGAGATTTCACCTGAAAGCATAAGACTGAATGACGAGGAATATTTGGAAATGGAGTATATGCTATGGAAAGAATTTCAAAATTCATTCCCGGAAGAAGATTTATTGGTCACAGGTGTAAAAAAAATGAATAATATGGATAATATCCTATTTGAAAAGTCACTTCCTGTTGACTATGGGAAATATAGCTCTTTTAACCCGTTTTTTTCTATAAGGTTTAAACTTAGCCGTAAAGAAAACATCAATACAAATCAAGAGTATTCATATATAAATGATTCATATAACATAGCAGCATAGCATAATCATGGAAGAAAAGAAAGCGAAATTCAGATTATTAGATTTTAAGGTCGAACATTCCCATTTTGATATTGATACAAATAATATAAAAGAAGGTGATACTGACTATTCTATCGAGGTGGGAAGGCAGAATGGTATCAACGAGGAGAAACGAATATTCCGTCTTGGCCTTATGGTTAATATAAAAGATGCTAACAATGCAGTCAATATATCGGTTGAAATTGCTGGATTCTTTGAATTTGATTCTGATTTGGATAATCAAGCGAAGAATAATTTCTTCATGATAAACGCCCCTGCGATTCTTTTCCCCCATGTGAGAGCCTATGTTTCGGCATTGACTGCTTTATCGGGATTAAAACCGATTATTTTGCCGACAATAAATTTCTCGGCACACAAAAATAAAGACGATTAAAGATTGTATTTCAATTTGCTTCAAGCGGTGATTCTAAAAAAGTCACCGCTTTTTTTGTCGCCAAAAATGAAGAATGGATATGAAATACTTCACGATGAAAGAACTCACAAAGAGTTCGACGGCAGATAAACTGGGTATAGACAATACCCCGACGACCGAAGCGTCTGTTGCGCTGTCGAACCTTGTCACCCATGTTTTAGACCCCTTGCGGGAGATGTACGGGAAGGCGATAACCGTCAATTCGGGCTATCGTTGTCCCAAACTCAATGCCGCCGTGGGTGGGGCGAAAAACAGCCAGCACATGAGGGGCGAGGCGGCGGACATCACGGGAGGGAACAAGGAGGAGAACAAGAAACTGTTCGAATTGATTCGGGATAACCTTCCCTTCGACCAGTTGATTGAATATAATTATAAATGGATTCATGTAAGCTATTCATCAATGCATGATAATAGAAGTGAAATTCTACATTTAAATCACTGATTATTAGCATATAAAATAAATTATTTGTATATTTATAGTATAATAATTATGTGAGTATGAGAAAGGAAGACACCAAAATTTTCAGGATTGGAGAAACATCAATCAATTGTCAAGGGATAAAAATGGAAATTATTGCATATCGAAAATGTAATGATATTGATATATTGTTTCTTAATGGGAGTGGTGAGGTAAGAAAAACTAAATATTGTCATTTCTTATCGGGACAAGTCAGATGCAACTCTGTACTAATTAAAACAAAGAAAGCAAAGGAAAAGGAGAAAAGAAAACAAGTTATGCTTAATAATGGGGCAATACCTATACCTTTTAATAAAAAGTATTATGTGGATAGATATGGGAATGTATATAATTCTAATTATAAAAAAATTAAACCTATAAAAATTGGAGGGTATTTGCATTATGATATCCCCAAAGCAGGAGAACAGCATGGAAGGTGTTTAGCCCATAGAATTGTTGCGTTATCATTTATCCCTAATCCGTATAATAAGCCACAAGTTAACCATATCGACGGTAATAAATACAATAATATAGTCGACAACTTGGAATGGGTTACCCCATCAGAAAATCAAAAGCACAGATTCGATGTACTACACGATTCCCATTTTGGAGAAAAGAATACGCAATCTAAACTCACAGAAAAATGCGTGAGGGAAATTATAAAATTAAGCCAGTCGGGGTTATCTTATAAAGAAATATCGAAACGCTTTGATGTTTCTCCTTCTACTATCTACGATATTATTTCCGGGTATTCATGGGCACATATTACCGGTATATCTCCAAGAAGGAACAAGGAAAGAATGATTCAATTGGGATATTATGACAAATACTGAGCCTATGAGACATATCGTATTCCTATTGTTGTTTTTGGCTGTCTTGGCTGCGACGAGTTGTACCAGACATGTGTATGTTCCGGTGGAGACGACAAAGAGCGACACGGTGTATCTGAATCGGGTGCAGCTCGATTCCATATACATGCGGGACAGTGTTTTCATCGAGAAATCGGGAGACACGATACGTGAGTTCCAATACAAGTACATATACAGGTTCAAGGACAGAATCGATACGCTATATATATCCAAGACGGACAGCATACAAGTACCCTACCCCGTCGAGGTAGTAAAGTACAAGACTCCCCGATGGTGCTGGTGGGCTCTCGGTGGCATTGTCTTGCTGCTTGTCCCTTACATCATGAAATGGATAACAAAATTGAAAGGACTGGGTTTCTTGATATAATTTGATTTACGACTCCTTCCGAGGCTTCGGAGTATAAAGGAAAGCCTCAATCTCTTGCTGCTCTTCCAAAACTAACAAGAGACAACATCACGGGGAATGTTACGAGGCTTTCACAGCCTTTAAACAGGAACGTGATGTTTTTTATTGTGTCAACAATCTATAATTTAACAAATATTTAAAAATGCAAGAGATATGAAAACCAATGAAATCTTTGAACACGTCTTGCAAATCGTTTGCGAGGAATGTGAGCTGTGTTACGGCGAATTGATTAACGGTGCGAACAAAAATGCGGTCGACGCACGTTGCCTGCTCATCTGTGCGTTGGTATCGCTCGGATTTACGGAAGAAAATATAGCGTCTTACTTGTCTATGACAAGACAAGGAGTGAATAAGTTGAAAAATACGTTATCACACAGGATTTCACAAAGTTACATTCTATTAAAGAACAATCAACTAATTAGCAAACGTATAGCAACTGAAATTCATAGATAGCAACTGTTATGACCGTATGTTTGACACACCGGAAGATGTTCTTTCGGTATAACTAAAAAAATAAAAACATATGGAAGGAATTAACAGAGAAATCGTAGAAAAGAAAGTCTACGAAGAAGGAAAGAAAGAGTATGCCTCTAAGGGTGTAGGTAATGCCGGTTTAGCATTGGGAATCGTCGGTACGGCTCTTGGCGCAGGTGCGCTTTGGGGAAGACGCAACGGGATTTTCGGTGGCGGTTCCATGCCTGAGAACGTAAACATCAACACGACGACAGGTGGCTGGGGAGGTTCAAGTGCTGTCGCTCCCACCGCATTTCAAGCATGGGAAAAAGAATGTGAGGATGCAATTGCTCTCACCAATACCATTTGGGGATTAAAAGTCAACACGCAAGACCAAATGTATGCACATCGTGAAACCGATGTGGCTGAAAAATTCCAGTTGTATAAGTCGCAAATCGACGCAGATTTCGGACTTTACAAGACAAGCCGAGATTTATACGATGTATTGAACGAGCGATATGCCAACAAATTCAATGAACTAGACAAGAAGGTAGCTGTTTTGGAAGCCACCCGTCCGTATCAAGACAGATTGATTCAGTGCGAAATTGATCGTGCCTTCACAGCCTCCATCAATTACACGGATCGCAAGACTTGCCGAGCTATCTATGGCGTTGTAGGTCTTCCTTCTACTCCTACCGTAACTGTTTTGGAGGGTGCAAACCCTTTCGGTTGCAACTGCAAAAGAGCAGCGTCGGAAACTCCGACGGCATAAAGGCCGAAAAGAAACGCAAGAAAAAGCGTTAGTGGTAGAGCCCCTTCGGGGGCGATACCACTTTCATTACCGATTACTAACCACTAACACGAATAATTATGAATTTTACAGACCCTTTATTAAACGACAGGAACTTTTCTATCCCCGAATTGGAGAGAGAACAGGAAGCCATGCAACAAAAAATTGCTGAAATGAAAAGAAACTATCGGCAATCTGCGCAAACGACTTCTTCTCCCGTGTGGGACGAAATAGACAGGATTATGGACTCCTTGACTGAAAAGGAGTTTAGGTTTATGCAAGAGAATGAAGAATTTCAGCAAAGCAGCATGGAAATTCAGAGTATTCTCAACCGGGAGTATATGCGGATTATGAGACCGATAGTCGAAGGGACAAAGGACGGGAAAGATGCGTTGGACAAACACCTTACCCTCACCAAACGATTGAAGAAAACTGTTAAGGACGAAGCGGATAAAAAGGACGCCTTGATGAACGAATATATTACTCAGTACAGCGACATGAGCTGGAATGAATTTATGGATATGAAACAAAGAAAAACATCGTCTAAATCTAAGAAATAATGGAACTGAAAGAAAAACTGGAAGCTGTAAAAACAAAGTTTAATAAGGCTGCTCATACATGGATAGATGATAGGATCGATGATTTTACACGAAATAATCCCCAATTAAAAACTGTATCCACATACCTCAAACGTGGAGCAAAAAATTATTTGTTGAAAGAAGACAAAAAGATTAACGAACTTATCGATGGATTATCTTTATTTATTTGCGACGAAAATGGGAACATAGATGTTAATATGCTATTCGATGATTTCATTGAAATGTTCAATTCTATGGAAGAAAGAGAATTTAATCTGGGTATTCTTAAAGGTAATCTTGGCTCCGGGGCTATGAAAATAGAAATACCAAATAATCTCCTGACTAATTTGGTATTTGGAAATATGGGGTATATTCGTATTACATCGGGAGACTTAGTTGAGCTTAAAGAATTATTTATAACGGAATGAAAGCGTTATAAGCAGAAAATTTCAAAGGAATATTAGGAAATGCAAATGATGAACAGGGAAATGCCGGGGTGAGAAGCTCCGGCATTCGTGTTTAATTCCATGTCAATCATTTTTGCGGAAAATCTTCCACATCATTCGTTTTGTTAAATATTGATAAATCATAAAACATTTATACTATAATATTTTGTATATACAATAAAATGTAGTATCTTTACCATGTAATCAAAAACAAACAGTAACCAATTAAAAAAAACGATATGAAAACTCAAATTAAGTACTTAATCAGTGGTCGTAAAGATGTGATAATCGACGAAACGAATGCCAAGTATGACAATGCCAATAAATCTACCTCTCATAACGGGTTTGCAGGAACAAACAAAGAAGAACGCACAGAAATAGCACGGCGTGTGATAGAAGAAAATCCTGACGGGCTGAATATTGAGATTAAAGGTGTTTTATTGTCGTTAAATCGTATATCTTCTGAATCTGGCAAAACAGTCTGGTTTGAAAACGAAATTACGGAGGACGAATACAAGCGAATATTGGGTTACGATTATCCGTCTACCCAATCACAATGGTCGGCAACATTTCTAATAAACAACGATATGACGGTTGAAATTCAATTAGCAAAAAGGAAAAACGACAATAGCACATGGAAGTATAACCGTAATTTCAATATCGGAGAAGAATTTGTAACCATTCTATAAAATTATGAAGAGAGAGTTTCCACTATTCATTGTAGACCATAACCGGGCGCACAAGTTCGGAGAAGTCGACTTCATATACTGTTCGGACATAGACAATGGATTTATCGCCAAAGTCGAGTATATGGACGGTATTGTTGAGGAAGTAGGAGAGGATTACCGCATAGAGCCCGGATTGTCAGGGTCGAATCTCTCCGCAAAGATCAGCATTAAGCGTATTACCGGTAAAAATCCTGATAAGACTAAAATACGAGGCCTTTTAAAACAGTCTATGAAGTATTATACATCGCTATCGACATTCTCGGCAGACATCGGCAATATTACGGTTCGGCAAATGGTGTTGTTCATTGATACGCTGATTTTAGACGGTCGTAAGAATGCAATTGCTGCCGGTAGTGATTATAATTATAGGAATACGGTATTAACATCTATCGCATTTTTAGAGGCGATAAAGAAGGAATTAATAGGAGTATGACAATAGAAGAGTTATCGAAACAAGTGCGTAAGATTCGCGAAGAAAAGGGACTGTCCCAATATAATATCTGGAAACAGGGTATGAACTTTGGAACAGTCATTGCCATTGAAAGTGGGAAGAATGTCAACTTGAACAACTTCCTTAAATATTGTGAGATCGTAGGAATTGATGTAACTTTGGAAGAGAAAGAGTAAAATGTCAAAATCTTGAAAGTGAATTTTCAAAGAATCCTAATTGTTGCTATATCGCAGCCACCCATTTAACTATTTTGGGTGGCTTTTTTATTTTTAATTTGATTGATAAAATCAATCACGCGGCGATTGGCTACATCTATTTTTTCAGAATCATAATCGATATAAATATCTGTCGTACGATTACCGAAAGAATGACCGAGAGCCATCGAGATAACATCTTTCGAGACACCTATCTTATGGGCTATTGTCGCCCAACTATGGCGTGCTGTATAGGTGGTAATGAAAGGCAGTATCGGGGATATTGTTTTAGCTCCATGTTTCCCTATTTTCACCTCGCCGATAGATCGCAAATTCTGATTCATTCGCTTTGCAAAATCCTTGTAGTTTTTATACCTATCTAATATATTAAGCAGATATTCATCACCTTTGTACTTATCTATTATACTTTGCGCCTCAGGCTCCACCTTTATAGAATATAATTTATGAGTTTTGGCACGTATATATTCAATCCTTCCGTTTACAAGCTGCTCCTTTTTCAAATTACATAAATCAATAATGTTTATGCCTATTAGGTAAAAAATTAACATAAAGAAGTCACGATATTTCTCTTGGTGCTTGTCGCAATCAAAATCCATCAATTGTACGAGCTGTTCGGCCGTAATAGCCCTCTTGGCCGTCGCCGCCTTCTGGATTTTAAATTTACGGAAAGGGTAGACCACGGTCACATCATTGTCCACTGCGTCGTTAAACACAGCCCTTATATTCCTCAAATGAACACCACGCCCATTTACCGATGGTACACTTTCTTCCATATAAGACTCAAACCGTTGCAGCCAACTCTTGTTTATATCCTCGAAATCGATTCTTTTATCCCCGATGTATGTCGACATCTTATTAAAGGTAGACTGGTAGACCTCTCTTGTTCTCCCTTTCTTGGTTTCAAGGAACCCCTTGAAATAATCCATAAACGACGGCTTCACCGCCTCCGGGTCCTCCTCCGGATCAAATCCCCGCATGGCGGCCACTATCACACTTTTAATCTCGTTCGGAGGCATGCGATCCATTTTCCCCGTTCTTACCAGTTCAAGTATACACACATTCACATCAGCCATAATCTGAGAAATAAAACTATTCAGTACCTGTTTTCGGGGGTGAGCCACTACCTTGTTGTTAACAGAATCCCACTGCTCGCTCGATAGAGAAATATTAAGATTCAACAAGAAACGCTTATCTCTATGATTGATTCCCAATTTGAGGGGAGATGTCCCGTTTTTTTTGGGGGTTCGTGTGTCCAGATACAATTTTACAGAGGCCATATCTCACAAGTTTTTTTGCACGGAATTTGCACGGTTTTGCAACCGAATGCACCGAAATGCAACAAAAATACACAAAAAATAGGCTATATAAAAATGCTTTATAACATGTTTTTAATCAGAAATACAAAAGAAAAGCACCAAAAATCGATTGATTTTCAGTGCTTTATAAATCAGTCGGGGTGACAAGATTCGAACTTGCGACCACACGCCCCCCAGA
>ENA-OPSH01000300-OPSH01000300.1-human-gut-metagenome-genome-assembly--contig:-NODE-300-length-31108-cov-3.262004_pt1 | contig 31108 bp, 28 predicted proteins | sample MGYA00241802_ERZ501895 | MGnify/ENA primary metagenome ERZ501895 (study PRJEB25962, sample SAMEA2042304) | human gut metagenome | biome: human gut; feature: human-associated habitat; material: faeces...
TTATGAACAAAAAGTTTTTAAGTGCAATCCTGTTCGGAGCCTTAATGGTTTCGTCGACAGGAACATTTGTGTCTTGTAAAGATTACGACGATGATATCGACGAAATCAACAAGGAATTGACTGACCTGAAATCAAAACTTTCAGATCTTGAAAGTAAAGTAAATGCCGGTGGCGCTTACGTTACCAAGATTGAATCGGTAGACGGTGGTTTCAAAGTATCGGTAAGCGACGGTACTTCTTACAACCTGACTGTTGCCAGCGCTGCTGCCGGTAGCAAGGTTGTGATTGATGACAAGACCGGTGAAATCAGCATTGATGACAAGGCTACAGGCTGGTTTGCCACTACCGGTGAAGGTGAAGAAGCAGTGGATATGACTCCGTATGTAAAAGATGGATACTGGTATCTCTATGACAAAACAGCAAAAGAGTTTGTGAAGTCTGAATACAAAGCTGCCGGTAACGCTTATGCTGTAGTAGCTAACGGTATCTGTACATTGAACATTCCTGATGCTGATGGTAAGATGCAGACTATCCAGTTGCCTACCACTTCGGCTGCTATCACTGGTGTGCAATTTATTGATGTGACTAGCGGAGCTGTTGAAACTACTCCTGCATACGCTTTGAACTATGGTGTGGCAACAAAGGACAATGCTAAATGGGATGGTCCTAAGGGTGCGATTACTAAAGACCAATTGTTGGTAGGTACTATCGAACCTCTTACTTTGCAGGTATATCCTTCTTCTGCAGACTTGTCTAACGCAGATATTAAGTTGGTGGGTAGCGATGGCACAGTTGCTCCGGTTAAGGTAACAGCTACTCCGTTTGAAGGTGTTATCACTAAGGCTGCTTCTGCCAATGGTCTGTGGAATCTGAATATCCGACCGGATGAAACGGTAACAGGCAAGACTATTGCAGATGCATTTAAGGCTGAAACTGGCGACTATGCTTATGCATTGCAAATCAATGGCAATATCCTGACCGGATATGCTTCTAAAGTTACTCCTACTGATAAGTCTGCTGCTGGAGCTCTTGTAGCTGCTGATGTTAAATACAATGCTGAAGAACTTAGCTCAGCTAAAGTACCTTTCGGTGAAACAGTTACTCTTGAATTTGATGGAACTAAAGCATACGATGCTTATTTGACTCCGAAATCGGCCAGTGAATTAGAATTGGCAGGTGTTACTATCGATGGTAAGACTATGTCATTCACTTCTACTGAAAAGGCTGCCGGTAAGACGGTTAAGTTTACTGTGAATTTCGTAAACTTTAAGGGAGAAACCGGTACTGCTTTTGATATAACAGTTAACTTCGAAGGTGCAACTGTTGATCCTGAAGCTCCTGTAGCAGCAGTGAAATATACAGCAACTGATGGTGTTAAACCTATCATTATTGATTTAGGTACTACATTTACAAGCTTGAGTGCTCAGACTGCTACAGCGTTGGCTGCTGTTACTCCGACTTGGAATGTGATTTCTATTGACGGTAAAGCGGTAGCTACAGCAGATCAATCTACTGCTAACGGTAAGTTTGCATTTGCAATGGATCAGGTAAAATACTACTCAGACTTGAATGCTGATGGTACACCGAAAACAGAAGTTACTCCTATCAATACTGCTGATAATCTTAAGAAGGTTAAGTATGCTGTATTTGCACATTCTGATTATCAAGCAACTGCAGCTCCGAGTGCTTATGTATTGAACATGACATTTGTTGATGGTGAAAATGAATTGAAGAAAGTGGTTGCTCCTGTAACAATCTCTGTTCCTACATTCACTGACTTGTTCACTAAGGTTACTTCTGTATGGAATGCAGATAAGACTGTCTTGAATGCTTTGTTGGTTGGCTCTACTAGTGCAGATGTTGCTAAACAATATGTAATGACTAACGCATTCAAGAGTGTAGAAAACTCAGGTGCGGACTGGGATAACTTGACTCTTACTCCGAAACAAATGAGTATTAGCGGAACTCCGACTAAGGTTGCTACATATACTGTATCCGGTTCAATCTTGGCAATGGCTGATGCTTTGCTTGATGCCAATGGTGCAGTAAGAGGCAATGTAACAGTTGATGGTACATATTTGGTTGGCAATAAAGCAGGCTTGAAAGTTGAAGTTCCTGCATTTGCAGTAAACTTTATGTCTCCGTTCAATGATGCGGTGCTTAACTTCTACAAAGGTGGTAAAGTGGTAGATTTGAATGTTGCAATTGCATCAGATGGTAAAGGTACTATCGCTAAAGTTGAAGGTGCTGCCGGAAAAGAAGCAGGTTTGCAATTAGTTGCCAGCAGTGAAAAGGTGGCAGTTAGCAATGCAATGACATTGTTTGGTGCAACAAATGATAAGTTCACATTCGTAGTTAAGGGTGAAGGTGTTCCTGCCGGTGCAACAGCTAAATTGTCTGATGCCGGTATTGCTTTGGAAGGTATGACTTATGCTCCTAACTATTCAGCAACTCTTGAAATGACAGTTACAGCATTGAATGGTATCAAGACTACCATTACATTGCCTATGACTATCAATAAGCCCTAATCGTTATCCTAAGTATACTGTTTACTTAAGATAGATGAATCATTGAAGAGTGTGTCTGCACGAGGCAGACACACTCTTTTACTATAAAACAGGCAGGTATTTAAATAACCTTTTCAAAAACAAACATATTATCAAAACTATTACTACTTTTGCAAACCCTTTAAGTGAAACTTTAGATAGAAGCAGTATGAAACACATTTTATTCCTCGCAATAGCTCTTTTGTCGTTGACAGGCTGTATGAAAGAAAAACCGACAGCCCTTCGTTGGGCTACATTCAACATTCGCTATGATAACCCACAAGATAGTTTGAACAACTGGCAGTATCGTAAAGCACGCGTATGCAAGTTTATTCAAGAACAGAAAATAGATATCCTCGGAATGCAGGAAGTGTTGCACAATCAGTTTCTCGATTTGCGTTCCGGTCTGCCGGAGTATGACGGTATCGGTGTCGGTCGTGACGACGGCAAGACAGCAGGAGAGTATGCTCCTTTATTCTACCGGAAAGATAAATATGAAGTATTGGACTCAAACACTTTCTGGTTGGCAGAGAATCCCGACAGTGTGGGCATGATGGGCTGGGATGCTGTTTGTGTGCGCATTGCTACATGGGCCAAGTTCAGAGAAAAGTCTACCGGAAAGATATTTATGGCAGTAAATACGCATTTTGACCACATCGGTGAAGAGGCGCGCCGCCAAAGTGCGTTACTTATTATCAAAAAGATAAAGGAAATAGTGGGTGAGCGCCCTGCCATTGTGACGGGCGATTTCAATGTGACGGATGCAAGCAGTGCTTATGAAACCATTACCACGAATGAGTTTGTCATGAAGGATGCTTATAAGATAGCCGGTCATGTGACCGGTGTGGATTATACTTTCCATGACTTTGCCCGCATTCCGCCACAGAACTGCGAGAAGATTGATTTCATCTTTGTCACTCCACAGATAAAGGTAACAGGATGCGATATTCCGGCAGAAATACCGGGCGCTCTGTTGTCCGACCACAATCCCCAGTTGGCTGATTTGGAATTCTAGCCGGATTCCCCGGAGACTCCATGACTCATGTCACTCCCGAAGAACACAGTCTGTTCAGCCCCCTGCTGATATTGTTCCTGTGTCTTTTCTATATATTGATTATGCTTCCCATACGGCTGAACAAGATTTACAGGAAATCCGTCGTCGGGCATACTTGGGTTGAAATGACTCCTGAAGGACTGGTATACGACAGGGCGGAGCAGAAGAAAGAGATTGCCTGGGAGGAGGTGGCAGGCGTAGCCCTTTATTAAGGATTATTGTTTTTTATACGACAAAGGCGGCGAGTTCTTGCTTGTGACTTCGGACGAGAGAGTGAAAGAATCCCTCCTTTATTATCTGAATGCGAGAAAAGTAAAGTAGGAGGGTGAAGTGTTTTCCCTCAAAACGTTGTTTCTGTTGTTATAATGTGTATTTTTGTACTCATTAAAACCAAATCAAAAAAATACGTTTATGAGCAACTTATCTAACATGCCTTGGGAAGACCGCCCGGTCGGTTCTAAGGAAGTGGTGTGGCGCTACTCTGCCAATCCCATCATTCCGCGCGATTTGCTTCCTACTTCCAATAGTATTTTCAACAGTGCCGTGGTGCCTTTCGGTGACGGCTATGCCGGAGTGTTCCGTTGCGACGACACGAATCGCCGTATGCGCCTGCACGTGGGCTTCAGTAAAGATGCCGTTCATTGGGATATCCATCCCGAACCTTTGACGTTTGAGTGTGACAATGCCGAAGTGGGCGAATGGGTGTATGGCTACGACCCGCGTGTTTGCTTCATAGAAGACCGTTATTATGTTACTTGGTGTAATGGTTACAAAGGTCAGCCTACCATCGGTGTGGCATGGACCAAGGACTTCAAGACTTTCCATCAGCTGGAGAATGCTTTCCTTCCGTTCAATCGCAACGGAGTGATGTTTCCGCGCAAGATAAACGGACGTTATGCCATGCTGAGCCGTCCGAGCGACAACGGGCATACTCCATTTGGAGATATCTATTACAGCGAATCACCCGACATGGAGTTCTGGGGACGGCATCGGCTGGTGATGAGTCCGGCACCCTTTGAAGTGAGTGCATGGCAGTGCCTGAAAATCGGTGCAGGGCCTATCCCTATCGAAACACCGGAAGGCTGGCTGCTCATCTATCACGGCGTGCTCCGCTCGTGCAACGGTTATGTATATGCTTTCGGTTCGGCATTGCTCGATTTGGACGAACCGTGGAAAGTGAAATACCGTTCGGGAGCCTACCTGCTTTCACCGCGCACTCCTTACGAATGCATGGGTGACGTGCCCAATGTGTGCTTCCCCTGCGCCGCGCTGCATGATGAAGAGACAGGACGCATCGCCATTTATTATGGCTGTGCCGATACCGTGACGGGGCTTGCCTTCGGTTATGTGCCTGAAATCATAGAATTTACTAAACGTACTTCCATCATTTAACTCAAATGATTATCTTTGCGGCATAAAGAAACAAGCAAAGATTTCATCATGATGAACCGGAACGTACTTCATTTGACATGTCCTCCTATACCTGTCCTCCGCATTGGCTTTGTGGGGCTGGGTAATAGGGGGATTTTGGCTCTTGAACGATATATGCATCTGGAGGGTGTGGAGGTAAAAGCCTTATGTGATTTGCGCCCCCGGAATATAGAGCGTGCCACTGCATTGCTCCACCGTTTCAACCGTCCTGCGGCTGTTGCCTATGGCGAAGAAGGCGGATGGAGGCAATTGTGCGGACGTGCGGATATTGACTTGGTTTATATTTGTACCGATTGGCTGACACATACCGATATTGCGGTATATGCCATGCAGCAGGGACGCCATGCCGCCCTTGAGGTGCCTGCCGCCATGAGCGTGGCGGACTGCTGGCGTTTGGTGGATACCGCCGAGCAGACACGCCGGCACTGCATGATGTTGGAGAACTGTTGTTATGATGCTTTTGCCTTGACGACCCTGAACATGGTGCGGCAAGGGGCATTGGGAGAGATAACCCATGCCGAAGGAGCGTATATCCATGACCTCCGCCGGCATTACTTTGCCGACGAAACGGAAGGCGGCTATCATAATAACTGGATAAAGCTGTATAGCCAGCAGCATACCGGAAATCCGTATCCCACTCACGGGCTGGGCCCTATCTGTCAATGGATGGACATTCATCGTGGAGACCGCATGGAGTATCTTGTATCCATGTCGTCGCGTGAAGCGGGGCTGTCGGCTTATGCCCGCGGGCAGTTTGGCAAGCATTCCGCCGAGGCTGCACAACCTTATCTGATGGGAGATGTGAATACGACATTGATTCGGACGGTCAAAGGGCGTACTATCGTATTGCAATATGATGTGACGACTCCGCGCCCATACAGCCGCCATCAGACTGTGTGCGGCACAAAAGGCTTCATGCAGAAATATCCCGTGCCTTGCATCCTGCTGGACGAGTATGGTAAAGAACCCTTGGCAGGAGAGGATTTTGAGAAAGTAATGGAACGTTATAAGCATCCGTTCACTGCTACCATCGGTGAGGAGGCAAAGCGGAAAGAGATGCCGAACGAGATGAATTATATCATGGATTATCGTCTGGTGCATTGCTTGCGCAATGGTCTGCCTTTAGATCAGGATGTGTATGATGCAGCCGAATGGTCGTGTATCACGGAACTGAGCGAACTTTCGGTGCGGCAAGGAAGCATTCCGGTGGAGATACCGGATTTTACACGGGGGAATTGGGAAGGAGACAAGTGATGTTCTTGACAGAGGGAGCGTTCTCCTTTCTCCTTACCTTTCGCCTTTTATGGTAAAAGAGTCAAGAATCCGTTTTATCTCTTCGATTTTCCCCGGATTCTTTTTGGCATAATTTTCTCTCATCCTTATGGTTACACAATGTACCATGTCATCATCTTGCTGTAATAAATAGTAAACGCGATATATATTCCATGTCTTATCATATTCTTGACTCTTTTGCACAATGACAAACCTTTCTTGATTCTTATTGGATTTGATTCTCGTTTTGCTGCAGAGCCGGATAGGACCGGAAATCTTTTTCATTTCCAATTCTTCTACTTCTTTTAAAGTAATAGGGGATGCCTTATCTATTTTCTGATAGCTTTCAATAAAACACAATACATGATTCGGTAAGTCTTCCCGGAAATTAATCAATGGAGTTTCCCATATCAGATAATAGAGATGACAACCGATGGACCGGGCGTCTCGCTCTTCCGGTATAATGCCATTGCCTTTTTCATTCTTTGTGCTCCAATGGCAAGGCAAGGTGATGGAGTAGAACTTATTGCTAATCTCTTTCCATTCCTCATTATGTTGCTTGGTGAAGGAGCAACATAACAGGAACAGTAAGGAGTAGAAGATAGCGGATTGCTTGTTCATGATATGATAATTATGGTTAGTTATATGCTTTAATGCCAATAACGTTCCGGTGAATGAAAGTTATATTTCTATTAACCACGGCTGTGGTTAACTCTAACCACCTACGTGACTAACTCTAACCACCCGGGTGATTAGGCTTAACCACGGTCGTGGTTAAGCAATCACGATATGCTTTACACCAAGATATGTATTTACTTTATAAGTATGTATTCAGTCAGCACTTCCTTATAAAATAAATAAGGACAGCCGAAAGGTAAATCCGGCTGTCCTTATTCAATGCTTTGAGTTCTCTTTTTATTCCATATCTACACTATGCTTTACGGGAGAGAGGATGAATGTAAATTCATAGTCACCGTAAGGCAATTGATATTTAGGCAATGCTATGGTTCCCCAACTGTTGACGCAACCCAATCCCATTTGTGCCTTGTCGATGCACAAGTTGGTGAGGTTGGCCTTCTTCACTTCGGGTGAGTGACGCTGGTCTTTCTGTGCGCCGTCATCCAGTGATTCGATGGTGTAATGCAATGCAGAGGCAGAGAAAGGAGCTTCGGCTACAATCTTCACGCCATTGCCGCCGGCATTCAACTGTTTCCACCAACGGATGTCGGTCTTGTTTCCGGTTTCCTGCGGACGGATGTAGGAGTAGAATTGTTCGTCTACACTCTGGCGATAGATGCCCAAATCGGTGCTATGGTTACGGTCACTGTAGTTTTCAACCGGGCCGCGTCCGTAGAACTCAATGGTATTGAAGTTCTTCGGCATTTGCATCTGCATACCGAAACGGAACATCGGAGATACCTTGGCATTCTTATCGGCTGTCATCTTTTGGGTGATTTTAACGGCACCTTGGTTGTTGATGACATACTCCAGATAAAGTTTGGCAGAAACGGCTTTCATGTCGTATTCGGCTGTTACCTGTACTTGATTGTCTACGGTAGTGGAAGCCAGGCGGACAAGTTTCAATCCCGGGTTTTTCCATACTGCAAAGCGGTGTTGCAGGCCGGCACCCATATCATTATCGGTCGGAGCACGCCAGAAGTTGGGGGTCAGTGCAGCGCCTTCTTTAATCATTTCCAGCCCATTGACATCGTATTTGCTCAGGTAACCGTTGGCTTTGTTGAACTCAACAGTGAAGTTCTCACCTTTCACAATCAGGTAGTTTCGCTGGTTGTCGATGATTTGGGGAGTAACGATAGCCACATTGGTGGTCTCTACATTCTTCAACTCCATGGCCGGAGCCTTGTAGGGATTCAGAGTGAGCTGGTCTTTGGCAACTGTATGACCGGCAGCCAATAAACCTTCGCGGTTCTTCAGTTTGTAGGATACGTTCAACAGCCATTCTGTGCACTGACAAGTCTTGCCTAAGTCAAGTTTAATCTTGGCGGTCTGCTGCGGAGCGACATTGAGATTATCCACACGTCCCGAACGGATTGCTTTTCCGCCTTTCAGCACTTCCCATTCCATATAGTAGGCAGAAAGGTCGCGGAAGAAGTTCTCATTGTAAACGTTTACTTCTCCCTTGCTCAGGTCGGCAGGAGTAGTCCAGATGTTCTGATAGAAATAACTTACCTCGTGCATGTGGGGATTGGGGTTACGGTCGGGGCTGATCAGACCGTTGTCGCAGAAGTTGTTGTCGGATGCATCGAAGCGGTTGAAGTCGCCGCCGTAAGCATAGATTTCAACTCCGTTCTTGCCTTTCCAGCGAACGGACTGGTCGACGAAGTCCCAAATGAAACCGCCTTGCAGGTTCGGATATTTGCGGATGATGTCCCAGTATTCCTTGAATCCTCCCTGCGAGTTGCCCATCGCGTGTGCATACTCACACTGAATCAGCGGACGGGAGTCGTTGCCCTGCGCATAGCGTTCACACCCTTCGTATCCCATATACATCGGGCAGAAGATGTCGGTATATTCATTCAGACCGGCACGCTCGTACATAACGGGGCGCGACGGGTCCTCGGCTTTTGTCCAACGGTAGCATGCCTCGAAGTTCGGACCGAAGCCGGCTTCATTACCCATCGACCAGATGATGACCGACGGATGGTTGAAGTTGCGCTGCACGTTGCGCTGGTCGCGTTGCAGGTGTGCCAGCTTGTAGTCTTCCCGCTTTGCCAACGTCTGCTCGTCATAGCCCATGCCGTGTGACTCGACGTTCGCTTCGGCAACCATGTAGATGCCGTATTCGTCGCAGAGTTCATACCAGTAGGGGTCGTCGGGGTAGTGACAGGTACGCACGGCATTGATGTTCATCTCCTTCATGATGCGGATATCCTGCAACATCCGTTCACGGGACACCACATAACCGTTGTCGGGGTCCATCTCGTGGCGGTTGGCTCCCTTAATCAGTACCGGACGTCCGTTGATGCAGAGCTGTCCGCCCTTGATTTCCACCTTGCGGAAGCCCACCTTGACGGGGATAACCTCGCTCACCCGCTTGCCGTCGGCATACTCAGCCAGCAAGGTATATAAATAAGGTGTCTCAGCCGTCCACTTCTGCGGGTTGTCCACCGTCAGACTTGCCGTCCGTTCCCCGCTGCCTTTCAGGGTTGTTGCCGTCACCTGACGTCCGGCAGCATCCAGCAGACGGAGCGACACACTGCCGCTGCCTTCCACATCGAGCTTCACTGCCAGGCTGCCGTTACGGTAGTCGGCATCCAGGTCGGGAGTCACACGGATGTCGCGGATGCACTTCCGTTCGCGTGCATAGAGATAGCAGTCACGACCGACACCGGAATAGCGGAAGAAGTCCTGGTCCTCCAGGTACGTACCGTCACACCAACGGAACACCTGGAAGGCAATCAGGTTCTCGCCTTTCTTCAGGTAACGGGTCACGTCGAACTCCGCCTCCAGCTTGCTGTCCTCGCTGTAACCCACGAAGCGTCCGTTCACCCACAGGTACACGTTCGAGGTCACCGACCCCAGGTGGATGAACACCTGCTTGCCCTGCCAGTCGGCAGGCACGGTAATCGTGCGGCGGTAACTGCCGACGTGATTCTCCTCGGTCGGCACCTGAGGCGGATTGTTCCGGTAATGCTCGCGCCAAGGATAACCCACATTCACGTAGATGGGGTCACCGAAGCCGTTCAGCTCCCACAGGCCGGGGACAGACATCGTCGTCCACGCCGTATCGTCAAAATTCTTTCGGAAGAAATCAGTGGGACGCTCATCGGCATCCTTCACCCAGTGGAATTTCCACACTCCGTTCAGAGACAGGTAATTCTTCTGATTCTCCTTGACGCCTTCCAACGCCGCAGCCTCATCGGGATAAGCAAAATAGGCCGTGTGCATCGGTTCTCGATTGACTTCATTCACTCCCGGGTCCTGCCATTCCTGGAAAGTCTGTGCCATTGTCGGCACAGCACATCCCAACAGCAACACCGGCAGCCATGGTTTCATAAGTTTGTTCATGGTTTATAGGGTTTGATTGTTGTATTCGGATTCCAGCCCCTTGTTCCTCATCCGGAGCAAAGCGGGGCTGTAAAGCGGCGACAAGATAGCAAAAATTGAAGTACCACTCAACTGTTTCCCGATGTATTCTGGACCATCCGGTCCAAGTTGACGAAAGAGTTCATCCTATTGACGAAAGTTTATAGGCAACCACGACCGATTTCACTCCCTCTTCCGGATATTTGACCTGGTAATGGGTGGTCAGGTCCTTATAAAGCAAAAAGACATCGGGAGTAGGTCCGACGTTCCTGGTCCTGGTTCCATAACCGATGAACGTATCAAAGGAGAGACGTTCGGTTTCATCTCCTTCTTCACCCAGAAAAGTCCATGCTGCATAACTGACGATATGTACCCCCTCCGGAGGAAGCGACTTATACGATTCCGGTATCTCTTCCGGTGCCTTCCCCTCCAGCCGTATCTGATACGGTCCGTATGCATGGTCGGCATCCTGCACCGCCAACACCTGAAAGCCCTCCTCTCTGCTATAAAGCATGTAGTGGCCATCCAAAGGAATGAGGGGGTTCTCTTTCAAATCCTGCTCAACCGGTTCTTTCTGGTCTGCATCAATCGCATAGCTGTATTGGGGGAACGGAATGCGGCTGTAATACGCTTCCGGAATCAAGTGCAACGGCAAGCCTTCCGAGTCCTTCTTGTCCTTGGAGATTACCTCCAGCAATTTCTGTTCGTCCCAAGCCGGTTGCCCCATGCTGTAATCCAGGTAACTGGTCCTGCTTATCCTTATCCTGTACTCATATCCCGGTTCAAACTCAAATCCGTCGATGTAGCCGAAGGCACTCCATTCATCGGACGGTTCCTCTTTGACCGCATAGACCTCCGTGAGATGACTATGCCCGTCACCCAGGATACCCGGAACTTTCTTCGACGCGACAGTCAGCACAAGCTCCTTGTAGTCCGTCACTTTTCTGCCTTCTTCGTTTTCGTCATCACAGCTTGTCAAGCCGAATGTACAGAGGAACAGCATCAGCATTCCCCACCAACCTGTTGTTTTCATTTTACTGGTATTTTCAATGGTCATGCCACAAAGTTAGAAACTATTTTGGAAAGGGAGTGGAGGGAAAGACCTATTTCATGTCCGGCTTCACATATAATTTCCTGTTCACATTGAAGCCAATACCCCACTTATCCGATTAAAACGGAACTTGGTTGGACCGGGCGACCAGACCGGTCGCCCCTACATTTCCAAATCATTTTGACATTTTGTCAAACGAAGTCCTCCACAGTGCCCTTCCTCGCACCAAAATACGGTTTGGTGGATTCCGAGGCCCTTCTCGGGCGATTCGCAAAATACACATGGATGCAGATGTACACGGAATGGCATTATTCTGAAACCTTACAGACACAGGACCTTTCCCGACAGACATCGGAAGATACATACACCACGCATAACGAAACTTTCCGATTTGTTGACACCACTCACCTTCTGGAGAGTGAAACCCGGTGTTTTTGCATTCCATTTTCCAAAGATTGGACTTTCGCGGACGAAACAATATTGTTTGAGAGGTGAAACTAATGTGTTTGGCTCGCCAAACAATATTGTTTGACGCGTGAAACAACATTGTTTGGACGTTAAAATGTAAGGATTCCGAAATTCAACTGTATAGTTTTCTAAAACAAGAGGCTTTTTAGAGCATTTTCGTTTGCATTCATTTGCTATTGAACGCTAGTTTAAGCGGAATTGGGAAAAGACGAGTTAGCACAAAAGGTGCATTTCCGCAAATTTGTCAAGAGGAAACAGTGGAAAGGGTTGCTTTTTGACAACCACACGCCACCCATCATCTCCCCCACTCACTCATTATCCCGGATAAAATCCTTCAGCGAAACACGGGGAACACCCAGTTCGACGGCACGCTCCAGATCGGCACGCGCGTCCTTCTTCCTGCCCAACTTCACATAGATGGCGGCACGGATGAGGTAATGTTGCGCCTGTGAAGGTTGCAGGCGGATGGCCTCGCTCATGTCAAGCAGGGCAAGGTCATAAGCCTTCAGTTCCTTCTCGACATCGGCACGGGCTGCATAGAGGGAAGCTTCTTGCGGATGGGCTGTGAGGAGTGTGGACAGTTGGTCATTGGCCTCCTTCAGGCGACCTTCCTTCTGGTTGAGGATAGCCAGACCGAGGCGGGCATTGAAGTGATTGGCATCGAGCAACAGCAAGCGTTCGTAGTCGACACGGGCGGCACGGTAGTCGCGTTGCTCCATATTGATGTAGGCACGGAAGAAGAGGGCTTCGCGGTTGTCCTTGTCTAGGTCGAGCACATCGCAATAGTCCGTGTATGCACGGCGTTCATCTCCCACTTCCATATAGACTCCCGCACGGGCAAGCAGCGTCAGGACGGACTTCGGACGGAGATTAAGCGAAAGGCTGTACTGCTCGATGGCTTCCTGCTGACGTCCCTGACGGTGGTAAATCTCTCCCACTCCGGCAAAGAGCGAAGCGTTGAAGGCGTTGCCGGGCTCTTTCTTCAGCGCCTCCTGAAACAGGACAACTGCCCGGTCGAGGCTGTCGGCCTCCACACAGCGGAAGGCATGTTCCGCCAGTTCCTGATAGGTCTGCGCCCCGGCGCACAAGGGGAAGAGAGCTGCGAAAGCCCCTGCAATGAGTTTCTTCATGTCGGTCGGATGTTTTACGAATGTGCGGACAAAGATAGGAGCTATTTTCCTTACCTTTGCCTAAAAGATTTGAAAAAAGCATGATACAGATACGTCCCATGAGGGAGGACGACCTCGCAGCCGTCCGAGCAATTTACGCCCACTATGTGCAGCACACGGTGGTAACCTTCGACACGGCGGTCCCTTCCGCTGAAGAGATGCGCCGCCTGCTGCTCCCCGTCATCGAATCCCAACCTGCCTTCGTCTGCCTGAAGGATGAAGTGCTCGTCGGTTATGCCTACGTGCATCCGTGGAAGACCAAGGAGGCTTACCGGCTGACGGTGGAGACCACCATCTACCTGCACCCCGACCACACGCGCCACGGATACGGACGTGCCCTGATGGAACGGCTCATCGGGGCATGCCGCGAGCGGGGTTACCATGTGCTGGTGGCCTGCATCACCGTCCCCAACGAGGCGAGCGTCGCCCTGCACCGGGCGCTGGGATTCAGCCGGGCATCCCACTTCAGCGAGGTAGGACGCAAATTCGGACGCTGGCTCGACGTGGAGGACCTCACCCTGCAGCTGACGGGGGAAGAGGGTTAATCGGAGAGGCGTATGTTCTCGCCGACAAGGCTGTTCAGATAGACCTCCAGCATCGTGTAACCGGAGGGGGTCAGCCGGTTGCCGTCATCGGGATTGGCAGGGTCCAGTCCGTGTGCCAGCTCCCAGGCATCGTCCATGCCGTCGCCATCCTGATCCGAACAGGAACCATACGTCAGGTAAGGACGGAAGCCCTCGGCATCCGTCGGCAAGTCAATGATGCCGGCATTGCCGTACGTAGCCCTTCCGCTGCGCACGTCGCCGATGAGACGGCTGTCGACAGCATCGCGCGGGAAAGCTCCTGCCCCGTTGAGCACTGCCTCATAAGCCGCGTCGGCAGGCTGATAATCCTGATAGGCATACCGGTGCCAGCCATACTGGTACTGCGGTGCATCACGCCGACCGGAGGGGACGACCGTCGTGTCGGACTTCATCTCCTCCACCGTGTAGGTCATGCCTTTCCCGGGACGTACGCCCTTCCAGTTGTCTGCCGTCACCGACGCATCGCCTTCCATCACATTCCCATTCAGGTACCAGACCGAAGGACCGCGCGAGACAGCCCCCTTCCGTGCCATTGACTGCTCGAAGAAGAAGAGCGGCGACTCCGGCGTGGCAGGGCCGGGCTTGTAGTAGTTGTTCACAAAGTTCGACTCATAGCCGTAGTAGTCGGGGTGCTGCGAGGAGTTCTCTGCCCCGTAGCAGGAGGCGACACGGCCCCAGTTGTAGTTGACGTTGTTGATGTATTCCAGGTAGACTGAGAGGTCCTGCCCCACGTCCTTGCCCCGTGCACCGTTGAAGCGACAGGAACGCGACGAGTTGTTCGCCAGCAGGTTGTGATGGTAGGTCGCCGACGAACCGCCCCACTGGCATCCGTAGCCGCGTACGCCTTTCACATGTCCGGCACGGTACAGTCCTTCGCTGACGATGCACCACTGCACGGTGTGGAAGTGGTCGTCGAAGGTGTTGAGGTTCTCTTCCGCCGACCAGCTGAACGAGCAGTGGTCGATGATGAAGTTCGTGCAGTTCTCCGCACCGAGGGCATTGGCAGACAGCTGATGTCCGCCGGCATCCTGGTTGCCCACCCGGAAACGTACGTGGCGGATGATGAAGTTCCGCGAGCCTCCCAGGTTCACCTTGTTCTTCGAGATGCAGATGCCGTCGCCCGGTGCCGTCTGTCCGGCGATGGTGAAGTTCCGCTTGTTGCAGCGCAACGGCGCCACCAGGTCGATGGTGCCCGACACGACAAAGACCACCGTGAAGTCACTCGGATAGCGGTTCAACGCCCACCGCAGCGAACCGACGGTCTTCCCTTCGGCATCGTCTTGCAGGTTGGTCACCGTGACGACCTTGCCTCCTCTTCCACCGGACGCATACTTGCCGAAGCCCTCCGCCGTCGGGAATGCCTTCAGCGTCCGTTCTCCCGCAGTCAGTGCACGCACGGCACGGCTCGTTGCTCCCACAGCCGAGACGGCTTTCACCGTATAGATGTGTCCTTCTGCCTCGTCCACCCGGCATGAAGTCCCCTCAACGGCGGTCAGGTAGTTGCCGTCGCAGAACACCAGATAACCTGCTGCATCGGGTACGGCAGCCCAAGTCAGGTCGTTTCCCGTCTGCTCTGCCCACGCCGGACCTTCCACCGGACGGTAGTAATCGTTCACACGGAAGTCTGTTCCGCCGGACATCACGGCAAACACGGTCTCGGGAGTCAGCCGACGTGCGTCCTCCTCGGACAACTGACGACTCCATGCCACCCGTCCGCTGACATCTGCCGGAGCACCTTTTGCATCCAGGCTGCCGGACTCGGCAAAGTCAGCAGTCGCCTCGTTGCCGTTCCACTCGCGCCAGCCCTTGGCATGGATATGCGCACCCAGCCGGCAACCGATGAAATAGGAAGCCGCCTGCTCCTTCCACGGACGTCCCAGGTAGTAACTTCCAGCAGGCACGTCGCGGTCCGCCGTCAGGTTGCAGTTGCGGAAGATGTAGCCATAATGAAGAGGTTTGCCGTCAGCAGCCGGTTCCGTCGTATGGGCACACTCGGCAGGAGCCGTCAGGTATCCTCCTCCCTTCACGGAATGAATCGTGCAATGGTCGTAATACATCAGCCCGTCCCCGTAAATAAAGTCGACAGCCCCTTCGATGCGGCAGTTCTGCAAGTAGGCGTACGCACCGTTCTTCGTGCGCTGCGTGTCCTGGTATCCGGTGAAACGGCAGTCGCGGTAGACCTGACGTGCCCCGGCGATGAAGTGCGCCTCCGCCTGCCCGACATTGCCTGCCGTATTGCGCACGGTGAGGTTCTCCATGTAGAAGTCGTCGCCGTAGCATTGCAAGGTCGTGATGTCGCGGAAGTTCCGGTAAGGGCTGTTCTTGCCCCGGTTACGGTCGTTGGTGAGGACCACTCCGTCGCGGCTCTCTCCCAGCAGGCTGATGAGCTTGCCCTTGGGCAGGTTCACCCGCTCGGCATAGACCCCGTTCTTCACAAAGATGAGGTGCCGGTCTCCGTCCGCCGGACAGGCATTCACGGCTTCCTGCAGGGTACGGTAGTCTCCACTCCCATCCGCTGCCACAACCGTGACGAACGAGCGAGCCTCCAACGGGGCTGCCCACCAGCAGGCGAGCAGTCCCACGCATAGGATATTCATTTTCATAAGGATGTTCTGTTACTGTTCTTTTGATTGTATCTAAGACGCGGCGTGGTGTCCGAAGCTTAGTCTCACGCCTGAGATTTAACCTCTTTTTCACGCTCCGCCGACGCTGCCCTGCCTCACGGCTTGGCTTCCACCTCGGGTGTACAGTCCACGAAGTCGATGTGTGACGAGAGCTTGCCGTCAATCTGCCGGTACACCCGTCCGCCGTCCACCTTGAACGACACACGTTCGAAGCGGAGGTTGCGTCCGTCGGATATCTCCACGGTATTGTCAGGCGAAGTCAGTTCGGCATCTTCCAACACCAGACCGTCCATGTCGTGAATGCGGATGAGCTGTCCGGAGTTCGAGGTGGCACGCGAGATGCGTACGTCCGTTGCCGGCGATTCGGGGATGCCGCTGACCTTGAGGAAGTGGGTCGCGTCCTCCACCACGACATCGCTGATGCGGACCTGACGGTAGAATGGCGTGAAACGGTCCGGCTCACGCACGTCCTGCCAGTGAACCGACGTACTGACTGGAGCCCAGCATGTCAAAGTGGATGGCAGTGGCATGCAGGTTCATGCGGATGCGCTCATAGTAGAGCTGTTCGCCTCCTCCGCCCCGCGGACGTCGTGTCTTGAAGCGCAGACCGACGTCCGTACCCTGGAACACACAGTCGTGGGCATACACGTTGCGTATCACTCCGGCAGTCTCGCTGCCACAGGTGATGCCGCCGTGACCGGTCAGCGCGAGGTTGTAGCGCAAGACGATGTTCTCACTCGGACGGTTCACCCGCAGACCGTCTATCCCCCGTCCTGCCTTCAGCGTGAAACAGTCGTCGCCGGCTGAAATCGTGTTGTACTCGATCAGCACGTTGCAGCACGACTCGATGTCCATGCCGTCGCCCGTAGGGATGCCGGCGGAGTTGACCGTCACGCCACGGATGATGACCCCATCGCAGTAGGTAGGCACGATGTTCCAGAACACCGAACGTTCGAGGCTCACGCCTTCGATGAGGACATTGCGGCAGTTAACTGGTCCGATGAAGGTTGACAGGAAGACCGCCGTGCCGTCATGCCCGTCATAGATGCGTTCGGTGGCAGGCTTGTCATAGGCAATGTAGCGGTCAAAGTCGCCATAGCCGATGTTCTGTTTCAGGATGGGGCAGTCGCGCTCGGGACCGATGAGCCGTCCCTTTCCGGTCAAGGCGATATTCTCCTGTCCGCACGCATAAACGAAGCTGCCGAGCGACATCCCCTCGACGCCCGCACTGCGGGTGAAGACCACGGGCAGGTAATCTTCCACCCGTCCGCTGAAGTGCAGCTCGGCTCCCTCAGACAGATGCAGGTTGACGCGGCTTTTCAGTTCGATGCGTCCCACGTTCCACACACCGGACGGCACGATGACCGTTCCTCCTCCCCGTCGGCTGGTCTCGTCGATGGCCTGTTGGATGGCAACGGATGCCAGCCGGTGCTGCTGCAGTTCCTGTGCGGTCAGCGTCCGCGTATGGTCCGGAAAGACGGGACGTGTGAGTTGGGGCATCTCAAACGGGGCACGGATGGGTGCCAGGGTGTCGGGCATACAGGCTGCGCCCACCTGGTCGGCAGTCGGGATGACAGCCCGGGTCTGTGCAGGCAACGGGAGGTAGGCTCCTGCCCACAGACAGGCGGCAACTGCCATCGCCCGCAACGCACGCATCGGCGTACGGAAAGGGATTGTCGGTTTCATGTTTTCGATAGTTTTATGCAACTGTCGCAAGCTCCAGTTGTGGTTAACAATTCAGTAGAGAATAATTTTGACGGGACAAAAGTAGGCAACTGCGGGAGAAGATGCAACTTTCGTGACCCGTATATACACAGGCGACGCAGGATGAGCGGTCATGTTCACCCTGCGTCGCCTTCTTTTCCCGTTCCGGGTTACGGACAGCTTACTTCAACAGGCTATCCAGGTACTTATAGAACTCGGGATCTTCGCCGACAACGACTTTGGCAATCTTGCCTTCCTTGTCGAGCACAATCTTGGTGGGATAGCCTTCGATGGCATACATCACGCTGATGTCCGGGTCGCCGGCATTGCGTACGTGAATCCACGGGAGTGCATGGGTCTCGACGGCAGCCTTCCAGGAGTCTTCGGTGTCATTGCAGTCGATGCCGACAATCTCCAGCTTGTTCTTGTACTTCTCATAGTACTTCTTCATGTCGGGCATGCCCTTGATGCACCATCCGCACCAGCTTCCCCAGAAGTCGAGCACGACATACTTGTTGCCGCGCAACGAAGAGAGCGTAAAGTCCTTGCCGTTGATATCCTTCAGGGTGAAGTCGGGAGCTTCGGCGCCCTCCTTGATTTTCTCTTTGGCGGCTTCGCGTGCCATCGCCTTGTCATTGTTCGTCTTCATGACGTCATAGAGGGACGACAAGACACCCGTACGTACCGGTTCGGCGATTGCGCCCAGCAGTTCATGGATGCTCTTTACCGAACGTACGTTGAGCAACGCCAACAGGGCTGCATCCTGGTCGGCATGTTGCTTCACGAAGTCCACATGGATTTGCTCCATCTCGTCCTGCCATCCTTCCACCGGAGCATAAGCCTGCATGATGGAGTCGCGTCCTACGCCCTGCTTGCCCATATCCCTGCACAGCTTGCTCACGGAGTCAATCTTGGCTTCATAAGGCTTCAGCTGAGTCAACAGGGTATTGTAAGCTTCATAGACGGGGGAACCGCCCAGTGTATAGTTATCCAGCGTTCCCGTCAGCGTCAGGGGAGCACCCGGAACAAGAATAAAGTTGACACCCTTCATCATTACCGGACGAATCTTGCCATCGGCATCGGGCACCGGGGTCTTCCACGGACGGATGGTGACACCCTTCACCACGCTGTCGCCCACATTGACGACGAACTTGCCTTGCGGAGCGGCAATCGTATCCATCTTTACATCGTCCTGGCTGCGTGAACCGAACGGGTAGGAATAGACGATGATGCTGTCGGCATCCAGGTCAGTCAGTTCACCACTGATCTCATCGTGTTGGGGAGCTGAACAGGCTGCGAGCAGGCATCCTCCCATCAAATAGCTGAATAATCGTTTCATGGTTGCTTCATGTTTTATTTTTGCGGCTGTAAAGGAACAAAAAAATATGACATCTCAAAGCATTTTGAAGCACGTTTTTTCTTTCCATCGCGTCCCTGGCGTACATCCACCGCATCAAAGTAAGGGACAGACCCGGTTAAACCGCCACTTAGACAGACCTAAGTATAATACTTTGGCACCCTAAGTATAATACTTAGGCAGGCTAAGTATAATACTTTGGTCTATCTAAGGCCGGCTTGTTCCAGGTCTGTCCCTGTGTTGGAAGAGGGACAAGTCCCTCCCGTCCGTCCAATCTCCTGCGGGTTTTATGCCTCGCGGCGGATGTAGTCGATAATCCACTCGCCCACTTCCTTCGTGCCGTATCGGGCTCCACCTTCCACCTGGATTTCGGGTGTGCGCACGTTGGCATCCAGGGAAGCATCGACGGCACGGCGGATGAGCGCGCCTTCTTCCTTCCGGTCAAAATACTCAAAGAGCATCGCCACCGAAAGGATTTGTGCCACCGGATTGGCAATGTTCAGTCCGGCTGCCTGCGGCCACGAGCCGTGGATGGGTTCAAAGACCGGTGTGCTCTCTCCGGTCGATGCCGACGGCAAGAGCCCCATTGAACCGCTGATAACGGAGCCTTCATCGGTCAGGATGTCGCCGAAGGTGTTCTCCGTCACCATCACGTCAAAGAAGGTCGGCTCCTGAATCATGCGCATGGCGGCATTGTCGACATACATGTAGTCCGTGGTCACTTCAGGATAGGCGGGTGCCATCTCCTGGGCTATCTGACGCCACAGACGGGAGGATGCCAGCACGTTCGCCTTGTCGACCACGGTGAGGTGGCGGCGACGCTTCATGGCATACTCAAAGCCGACTTTCAGGATGCGTTCAATCTCGGGACGGGTGTAGTAGTTCGTATCGTAGGCTTTGTCATTGTCCTGATACTTCTCACCGAAGTACATGCCTCCGGTGAGCTCGCGGATGCAGATGAAGTCGGCCCCCTCGACCAGCTCCTTGCGCAAGGGCGATTTGTGGAGCAGGCACTTGAACGTCTGCACGGGACGGATGTTGGCGAAAAGCCCCAGCTTCTTGCGCATTGCCAGCAGCCCCTGTTCCGGACGAACCTTCGCCGTGGGGTCATTGTCGAACTTCGGGTGTCCGACAGCAGAGAAGAGCACGGCATCGGCACGCCGGCACGCCTCGTAGGTCGCCTCGGGGAAGGGGTCGCCCACCTTGTCGATGGCATCGGCTCCACAGAGTGCATATTCATAGTTCACGCTGTGCCCGAACTTCTCGCACACGGCTGTCATCACGTTCACACCCTGCACGGATATCTCAGGGCCAATGCCGTCGCCGGCCAATACTGCTATTTTAAATTCCATACTGTTGTAAGTTTGTGAGTGTTTTGGATTGCAAAAATACGTATTATTTCAGTTCAACTCATTCCCTGGTCCCCTTCAATCAGGTTCAGCATCTTGACCGTCGCCTTGATGGCAGCTTCCGTCTGGTCGGCATCAAAGCCACGGGTACGGAACACCTTGCCGTTGTAGCTCCAGGTGATGACTGTCTGCACAAAGGCATCGGTCCGTCCGCCGGGCGGGATGCTGACGGCATAGTTGGTCAACATGGGGAAGGTGCGTCCCAGCGTTACCTTATATATCTTGCGCAAGGCACGCACAAAGGCGTCATACTGTCCGTCTCCGCTGGAGCTCTCTTCGTATTCGCGTCCGTCGATTTCCATCTTGATGGTCGCCATCGGCTTCAGCCCGTAGGCGAGGTTGACGATGTAGCTCTTCAGCTTCACGCGATCGCCCTTCACGCCGTGCTTCAGCACATCGCTCACGATGTAGGGCAGGTCCTCCTGTGTGACCAGCTCCTTCTTGTCGCCCAGCTCGATGATGCGTTCCGTCACCTTGCGCATCGACTCTTCGTCCAGCTCCAGTCCCAGGTCTTCGAGGTTCTTGCGGATGTTCGCCTTGCCGCTGGTCTTGCCCAGGGCATATTCGCGCTTGCGTCCGAAACGCTCGGGCAGAAGGTCGTTGCAGTAGAGGTTGTTCTTGTTGTCGCCGTCGGCATGCACTCCTGCCACCTGCGTGAAGACGTTCTCGCCGACGATGGGCTGGTTGGGCGGGATGGAGATGCCGGAGTACGACTCCACCACGCGGCTCACATCGTTGAGCTTCTCTTCATGGATGTTCGTGACGGCACTGAAATGGTCCTTCAGAATCGCCTGCACGCTGGCAAGGGGCGCATTGCCTGCCCGCTCGCCCAGTCCGTTGATGGTCGTGTGGAGTCCCTTGGCACCGCTCAGGACGGCAGCCAGCACATTGCTCACTGCCAGGTCGTAGTCGTTGTGGGCGTGGAAGTCGAAGTGCAGGTCGGGGTAACGCTTCTTCATCTTGCGGAAATACTCGATGACCTGCAAGGGGTTAAGAATGCCCAACGTGTCGGGCAGCATGTAGCGGCGGATGCTGGTCCCGGTCAGTCCGTCCATCAGTTGGAACACATAGTCGGGCGAATCCTTCATGCCGTTGCTCCAGTCCTCCAGGTAGATGTTGACGGCGATGCCCATCTCGTCCGCCATACGGACCACGGCACGGATGTCGGCAATGTGCTCCTCGGGCGTCTTGCCCAACTGTCCGAGGCAATGCTTGAGCGACCCCTTGGTGAGCAGGTTGATGACCTTTCCGCCTGCCTGACGAATCCAACGCAACGACGTCCCACCGTCAACAAAGCCCAGCACCTCCACCCGGTCGAGCATGCCGTGGCGTGCCGCCCACTCGCAAATGCCATGCACGGCTTTCATCTCGCCGTCAGACACCCGGGCGGAAGCCACCTCGATGCGGTCCACCTTCACCTCCTCAAGCAACAGCCGTGCAATCATCAGTTTCTCATGGGGCATGAACGATACGCCGCTGGTCTGTTCGCCGTCGCGCAGCGTCGTGTCCATGATTTCTATTTGAGGATGATTTTCCATGTATGTCGGTTTACTGTTTCTTCTCCCACGCTTCAATCTTGTCCCGGCTCTCCACCAGGAAGTCGATGTCGTCCAGGCCGTTCATCAGGCAATGCTTCTTGTAGGCATTGATTTCAAACGATTCGCTCTTGCCCGTCGCCCGATTGGTGATGGTCTGCGCGGGAAGGTCGACCACGACTTCCGTCTTCGGGTCGGCATAGATGCTGTCGAACAGCTCCTTCAGGAAGGGTTCGCTCACGACCACGGGGAGGACGAAGTTGTTCAGCTCGTTGTTCTTGTGGATGTCGGCAAAGAAGCTCGAAACGACCACGCGGAAGCCATAGTCGGCAATGGCCCAGGCTGCATGCTCGCGGCTGGAACCGGAACCGAAGTTCTTGCCTGCCACGAGGATTTGTCCGCCGTAGGTCGGGTCGTTCAACACAAAGTCGGGGTTGGGAGTGCCGTCGGCACGGTAGCGCCAGTCGCGGAAGAGGTTGTCGCCGAACCCTTCGCGCGTCGTGGCTTTGAGAAAACGTGCGGGGATAATCTGGTCGGTATCGACATTCTCCAACGGAAGGGGTACGCACGTGCTGGTGATGATATTGAATTTCTGTTTCATTGTTGTATACTTTTAAATGACCGATTGGGGACTTGGGCTAAAGCAGTTCACGCGGGTCGGTGATGACACCGGTCACTGCGGCTGCAGCTGCCACCAGCGGACTGGCAAGCAACGTCCGCGAACCGGGACCCTGCCGTCCCTCGAAGTTACGGTTGCTGGTCGACACGGCATATTTCCCTGCCGGAATCTTGTCGTCGTTCATGGCGAGACAGGCGGAACAGCCCGGCTGACGGATGGCAAAGCCTGCCTCCTCGAGCACCCGGTCGAGTCCTTCCTCGCGTATCTGTTCAGCCACCATCCACGAACCGGGCACCAGCCACGCCGTGATGTGTGCCGCCTTGTGCCGGCCTTTCACCAACGAGGCAAACGCACGGAAGTCCTCGATGCGTCCGTTGGTGCAGGCTCCCAGGAAGACGTAGTCGACCGGCTTGCCCAACAGCTGTTCACCGGGTTGGAAGCCCATGTAGTGCATCGACTTCTCGAACGAAGCCTTCTCCACCTCGCTCATCGTGTCGGTCGTGGGGATGTGGCCGGTGATGCCCATGCCCATGCCGGGGTTGGTCCCGTAGGTAATCATCGGCTCGATGTCCGCCGCATCAAAGCGCACCTCCTTGTCAAACACGGCATCCTCATCGCTCTTCAGCGTCCGCCAGTAGGCCAGCGCCTTGTCCCAGTCGGCACCCTTCGGTGCATATTCACGTCCGCGGATGTAGGCGAACGTCGTCTCGTCGGGAGCGACCATGCCGCCCCGTGCTCCCATCTCGATGGAAAGGTTGCACAACGTGAGGCGTCCCTCCATCGTCAGGCTGCGCACCGCCTCGCCGGCATACTCCACAAAGTAGCCGGTAGCTCCGCTGGTGGTCATCCGGGACATCATGTAGAGTGCCAGGTCCTTTGCCGTGACACCCCGTCCCAGGCGTCCGTCGACGGTGATGCGCATGGTCTTGGGACGTGTCTGGAGGATGCACTGCGAGGCGAGCACCATCTCGACCTCACTCGTCCCAATGCCGAATGCCACGGCTCCCATGGCTCCGTGCGTCGAGGTGTGGGAGTCTCCACAGACGATGGTCATGCCGGGCAGGGTGAGTCCGCGTTCCGGACCGACGACGTGGATGATGCCGTTCTTGGGATTCATCATGCCGAAGTGTGTCAGCCCGAAGTCTGCGGCATTCTTTGCCAGCGTGTCCACCTGGGTACGCGACACGGGGTCCTCGATGGGCTTGTCCTGGTCGTGCGTCGGCGTGTTATGGTCGGGCATGCAATAGATGCGTTCGGGACGGAAAGGTTTCAGACCGCGTGCCCGTAACCCGGCAAAGGCCTGCGGACTGGTCACCTCGTGACAGTACAAGCGGTCGATGTATAACTGTGTGGGACCGTCGGCAACTTGCTGCACCACGTGTGCGTCCCAGATTTTGTCGAATAATGTATTCATTGAGGTATGTTTGTAGGGGGACGCACAAGCGGTGCGTCCGGTTCTTGAAAATCCTAGTGTTTGAACTTGTTGATACAGTCGATGTAAGCCTCTACCGAAGCCGCCACGATGTCGGTGTTCGCACCGAAGCCGTAGTAGACGTGTCCGTCATACTCCACCTGCATGTGCACCTTGCCCACATCGTCGCTACCCTTGCTGATAGCCTGGATGGTGAACTCCTTCAGCACCATCTGGCGGTCGATGATTTTCTTCAACGCACGGATGGCAGCGTCCACCGGACCGTTGCCCGTAGCGGCAGCTTCAAACTTCTCTCCCGAGATGTTCACCCCGAGGCTTGCCACGGAGCGTACTCCCACGCCACTGGTCACCTGGAGGTATTCCAACTTGATGCGGTGATTCTCCGAACGGTCGGCTCCTGCCAGCATGAGCACATCGTCGTCGTTGATTTCCTTCTTCTTGTCCGCCAGCTTCAGGAAGGCATCATACACCTTGTCGAGCTTCTCGGGCGCCAGCTCCACGCCCATCACCTGCAGACGGTGTTTCAAGGCAGCACGTCCGCTGCGGGCGGTGAGCACGATGGCGTTGTCGTCGATGCCCACATCCTTGGGGTCGATAATCTCGTAGGTCTGCACGTTCTTCAACACACCGTCCTGGTGGATGCCCGACGAGTGTGCGAAGGCGTTGCGTCCGACAATCGCCTTGTTGGGCTGCACGGGCATGTTCATCAGGCTGGAGACCATGCGGCTCGTAGGGTATATCTTCTGGGTGTTGATGTTGGTCTCGATGTCGATGTCCTTGTGGCACTTCACAATCATGGCAATCTCCTCGAGCGAAGTGTTTCCGGCACGCTCGCCGATACCGTTGATGGTCACCTCCACCTGACGAGCCCCGTTGAGCACACCGCTGATGGTGTTGGCGGTCGCCATGCCGAGGTCGTTGTGACAGTGTGTGGAGAGGATGGCGCGGTCGATACCGTCGACATGCTCCATGAGGTACTTGATTTTTTCACCATACTCGCCCGGCAGACAGTAACCCGTCGTGTCGGGGATGTTGACCACCGTAGCACCTGCCTTGATGACCGCCTCCACCACCCGGGCGAGGTATTCGTTCTCCGTCCGTCCGGCATCCTCGGCATAGAACTCCACATCGTCGACGAAACGGCGTGCATACTTCACGGCAGCCACCGCACGCTCGATGATTTCTTCCCGGTTGGAGTTGAACTTGTAACGGATGTGTGAGTCGGACGTGCCGATGCCGGTGTGGATACGCTTGCGCTTGGCGTACTTCAGCGCCTCGGCAGCCACGTCGATGTCCTTCTCCACCGCACGGGTCAGCGCACAGATGGTGGGCCAGGTCACTGCCTTGGAGATTTCCACCACTGAATTGAAGTCTCCGGGACTGGAGATGGGGAATCCTGCCTCGATGATATCCACTCCCAGTGCTTCCAACTGGCGTGCCACCTGAATCTTTTCCACGGTGTTCAACTGACAGCCGGGCACCTGTTCACCATCGCGAAGGGTGGTATCGAAAATAAAAAGTCTGTCACTCATAGTGTATTTGTTTTTTTAAATTTCGCACAGCTCACAAAATCAAAAAGCCTTTCGCACCCGGAAGTGAGAAAGGCTTTCATGTATCTTCATCGTCATACACGATTCTAAGCGCAACACCCACTTCCGCCGACCTTCGCCAGTAGAATAATGGAAATGTTCAGACCTAGAATATGCAGACTGTTCTGTATCATACTTTTTTCGTTTTACGAATGCAAAAGTAACGGTTTATTTGATATATCAAAAATAATATGTTACTTTTTTATCGCATTTTCTTTAATTCTGTCAGAACGTATTGTTTTTTCACCAGCATTCCCTTCCCTTCTGACAAAATGTCAAACGAATCGCTCCACAGGGTGCATGCTCGCACCAAAATACGATTGGGTGGATTCCGAGGCCCTTCTCAGGCTATTCGCAAAATACACCTTGCTACCGATTCACCGGAAAAGGTATCCTGATGGAACATCCGGAAGGCATCCGGCTTTCACGCGAACAGCCCCCGCTCCCAATCCAACGCATTTTATTACCTTCCAATTTGTTGACACGGCACTCCTTCCAGCGAACGAAACCCGGTGTTTTTGCGTTTCATTTTCCAAAGATTTGACTTCCGCGGACGAAACAATCGTGTTTGGCAGGTGAAACTATATGTCATCGGTAATTCAATTGCGACGTTTTTTGGCAATCGTAATTGCGACGCTTTTGCTGAAAAAACAGTAAAAGATGAATGCCACAAGACAGAAACAAGACCGGTTACTATGGTCACGCATCGACGAAATGAAGAGCCAAAAGCTCAAACCTTCACAGATTGCCTACCATCTTGATATTCCCGTTTCCACGGTCAAACGCCTGAGTCGTCTGACCTATGAAGAACTGCTGGAACGCCAAACACGCGGTCGTGTCCAGTCTTGCAAGCTCGACAAGTATGAACCACTTGTCGTATCCCTCCTTACAGCCTATCCGTCATTATCCGCATCCCAGTTGCTGGAGATGTTACAAGTGCACTATCCGGACATGCCTTCTGTCTGTCTCCGTTCCGTGTCAAGCTATATGCGTCGTATCCGTACGAAATACCATATCCCGACGAAAGCGTCACTTATCCGTTCCGGCGCCCGTCATTCCTAAACTGTTAACTATATACCTTATATATACATATGGATACATTCATTAGAACCAATGACAGCACCTGTCGGGTGTCTGCCTATCCAGTAGCCACATCAACCTTTCAGAGCTTGCCTATGAAGAAGCTCCGTGGAGCCTACGGTCCCACCGGTTATGCCATCTATGACATGCTGGTCAACGAGGTCATCCGTCAAGGCTCGTTCGTCTGCGCGACTACATCCCTGTTCAGCCGCATCGCCCGTTATTGGGACGTGTCGGTATCCCAAGTCAGGGAAGTGGTCGACTACTGCCTCCAGCTGGGTCTGTTCAATCTCCATTTGTTCAAGGAATACAACATCCTGACTTCCGCAGACCTCCAACGCCGTTACCTGCAAGCCTGTGCCGAATCCCGCTCATCCGGACGTATTCCGGGAAGGCTGCATTATCTCTAACCTGATTGTCAACCCCATAAAAATACATAACCATGTCAAGGATAGCTCGAAAAGGATTCGTCTATTACAGGGCGGAAACAGACCGATTTTTCGACATAAAAATCAAGCGGCTGAGGAAAGAGTTCAGCTGCCAAGGTTATTCGGTCTACGACTATTTCGTCAACGAAATCTACCGCGTGGAAGGCTGTTTCATGCAATACAGTACGGATGAAGCATTCTGTTGCGCCGACTACTGGAATATAGAAGAATCGGAAGTGAACCGTATCATTTCCTATTGCGTTGAAATCGGACTGTTCGATGCCGGTCTCTTCTCAACGAAACAGATTCTGACGTCACGTTCCATTCAGGAGAATTATGTCGACATGTGCCGGGTGATGAAACGTCAGCCCTGCCTTCCGTCAGAAATAAGCCTGCTCCCCTCTGCGGCACCGTGTGCAGAGGACGCTGCCTCCCGTCCACGGGCTGCAAGGACAAATGTCCCGTCCGCGGGGAACGTCCTTGTCGATAAGCAACCGAGCGTGGAAGAAGCAATTGCCCTTGCCCGTCAGTTCAATCAGGGGATAATTCCGGAAGAATCCGGAATAATTCGCGAAAAATCAGCTGTAAATAAAAGAAAAGAAAATATATCCTCCTCAACTCCTCCTTCGGGAAGTTCCGAAGGAGTCGGAGGAAAGGATGAGGAGGAAGATAACCTGGTTCATGAGATGGAAGGGCTCGGCCTGTCCGCCGAGCGTATCCGTGAAGCCCTGCTGCTTCGCCGGGCTTATCCGGAGATGCCCCTGTCCCGTGCCATTGCCACCATCCGTGCCGACACAACCTACCAGGTCAACTGTTCCAACTACCTGCTTCCGCTGATTGAGAACTACCGTGCCAAGTACAATGCCTGTTTCCGCCCAAAAGAAGAGGACAGCCGCCGTATCCGTGAGTTGGAACGAATGGGCATTCCCCCCGGAATCATCCGGGACATTCTGGCTAAATCCCGCCATGCCCCCGGAGTCCTTGACGCGGCAATCAAAGAGACACGTAACAACAACCGCATAAAGAGTCCTACCGCCTTCATTCTTAGTCGAATGAAGAACATCTCAGCTTAAGCCGTCATGCCATGAAAACCGACGAACTACGAAACATCCCCATCGAGGAAGTACTGTCCAAGTACGGTCACGAACCGGTCCGGAGGTACGGCGGGTACCTGATGTACCGCTCTCCGTTCCGGGAGGACCACGCACCGTCCTTCCGCGTCACCCTGTCCGGCAACCACTGGCGGGACTATGGGGATGACAGCCACGGCAGCGTGATTGACCTGGTCATGCGGATGGAGCACTGTGATACGGGAAGTGCCATCAGAAAGCTGGCATCCGGTCACTTCACCTCCGGTCCTGTCGCTCACACTGTCAGAGATTCGAAAGAAGTCAGTGTCACCTCCAAGATGAAAGTGTTGAACATCGTCCCGTTGAGAAACAGGGTCCTGCTGGACTATGCATTGGGACGCGGTATTGACGCGGACATCGTGCAGAAATTCTGCCAGGAAGTGTATTACTGCTTTGACAAGAACAGAAAACCCTGTTTCGCCCTGGGCTTCCCGAACGATGCAGGCGGGCTGGAGCTTCGCAGTTCCATGTTCAAAGGCTGTCATACGGCAAAGGCTGTCTCGACCCTCAACAAAGGACATGCACACTGTGTCGTCTTCGAAGGGTTCTTTGATTTGCTGAGTTTCCTACAGTATGCCCGTGACCATCCGGAGCTGAAGTTCCCGAAGATGGACTACTGCGTGTTGAACTCCACCGTGAACGCGTCCAAGATTGCTGATTTCCTGCACGGTCACAAGACCATCCATGCCTTCATGGACAACGACCGTGCCGGTGAAGAAGCTTTCCGGACCCTGGGGCAGTTCAAGCCCAAGGACGCCGTCCTCGTCAACGAGTCCGCCCGGCTCTATCCCGGGTACAACGATTTCAATGACTTCCTGAAAGCCACCAAAGGACTGCGGAAGGAAATCCACAACGAACTGTAAAACCATGAAAAATCCGTTCGAACACCTACGAATTGACCGCCGGAAGGAACTGCCGGTACCCTGGACTAATTATCCGGTCCTGCGCGATTTCGTCACCGTGACCGTCTACAATGCCGGTAGTGACTATGTGGGCATCCATCTGGGTATCCAGGACGGACGGTGGGTCGCCGGACTCACAGTGCGGCATGGCTCCGGCTATTCCAACTGTTACCCCGGACGCAAGTGGGGTGAGTTTGACTCCCGGTCTGATGCGCTGCTATGGTCGCTCGGCTCGCTGTTGTCCCGCCACGATGTACAAGGACCGGTCAGACATGCCGTCCTGCGGCGTATCGAACAGGAACGTCAGCTGTCATTGTTCGGAAAGAATTAATTCAAACTGTAAACGAAACAATTATGAAAGCAACATACAAGGAATTCGGCAAATACCTGCGTGCCGTGGCAGACCTGTACGCCAAATACGGCGACGAACCATTGGAAGCAGGAAAGGAGTACGGTGACCTCCATGATGTCCTGTGCCGGATGCACAACGATTACAACAACGGAGCTGCACGCATCGAAGATCTGAAAGACGTGTTCACCGCTCAGTGTGAGGACTATGGACAAGGCTGGGTACCGGCTTTGAAAGACAATAACTAAAACGCCATGGAAGACGTGACCTACAGGAAACAGCTTACTGTTTGATAACGTGAAAACAAAAACTGATTAAAGCATGAACAACGAACCGGTAATTGAACCACCCATGAACCTGTCATCCGACACGGCCTGCGAGCGTGCCGCCAGGCTGCTGGTCGCCTGGGTCAAGTCTCCCGGTACGGTACCATACCCGTCCCTCCTGCGGGCCGTGAACACCTATTTCGAGCTTGCCCGTTGCAATGACCGCAACCCGGAGACCGCCGTTTCCAGCCGCAGGACTGCCGTCCGTCCGCTGACCATGCGGTGCATCAGTCACCTGACGCACGATGAGCAGCTTCACGTCGAAGCGGTTGCATTCGGAATTGCCGACGGGTGGTACAGACAATACATCCAGCAACATAACAAGGATTTATGAATACAGGACAATGAAAGAATCCCTCCTTACAAAGGTGAGTCCGGAAACACTGGACAGCCTGATGAACGCACTGACGACCGCCATCCACCAGATGAAGGACGCCGAACCCGTACCGTCCTTCCGTCTGAGAGATGCAGGCTACGCGGTCTGCTCCTGCTTCCAGCAGCAGGTACTGGCTGCCATCCGGAAGTCGTCGTTGAAGAAGCAGCAAGAGAAAGAGACAGCCCCGGTCCGTTCCTGACCCGTCGGCTGCCAAAGAAAAACATATTAACAACAAAACCAAAGAATTATGGAATTTACAGGCAAAGTAATCGCCGTGATACCGGACAAGTCCGGTACCGGGCAGAACGGGAAACCATGGAAGACCCGCGAGTTCGTAGTCGAGACAGTAGAGCAATACCCCCGCCGCGGCTGTTTCCTGCTCCGTGACGAGAACATAGACCGTTTCCCCGTCGAGGTCGGCATGGAAGTGAAAGTGAAGTTCGACCTGAACGCCCGTGAGTGGGAAGGCCGTTATTACAACACCCTCACCGCTTGGAGTGTGGAAAGGAAGTAGAGCCATGCTGAAAAAGACATTGATACTCGTCTCCCTGCTGCTCCTGCCCTGGACCGTGTCCGCCCAGTTCTACAGCCTGCGTACCAACGTGGCGGCACTTGCCACCGGGAAC